>Ga0007834_1000325_pt1 | contig 15687 bp, 8 predicted proteins | sample CryBogCBE06Nov07_FD_71233 | JGI IMG/M metagenome (GOLD analysis project Ga0007834, IMG submission 71233) | Freshwater microbial communities from Crystal Bog, Wisconsin, USA - CBE06Nov07 | ecosystem: Environmental > Aquatic > Freshwater > Lake | place: Crystal Bog, Wisconsin, USA | collected...
GCCATGGTGGCAAACCAACAGGGAATGGCGATGTGGGGAGCCTGCTGCAGACCCCACAGCTGATGGCGCCAGCGCCAGACGGTCCAAAGGGCCAAAGGCCAAGCTGGCCACGTAAACCAGATTAGCAGGCGCAGCAGGCCCCGCCACTGTAGCCAGGTGCCGGCCAGCATATGCCGCCACTGCCACAGCTCCAGTGCCCATCCGAGTGCGGCCACGAACAGGCTGGCCCCCACAAAGGCAATGGACCATAACAGCAAGCGCCTTTCCCCGGCAACCCTGTATTGCCAACCCTGCAAGGCGCCACAGCCCAGGCCCAGCGCGACAGCGAAAACAGGCGTTCCGCTCAGGACCAACCCGCCCAGCCCCAGCAGCATTGCGATAGCCGGGACAAGGTTGCGGTACATGGAGGAAGCAACGCCATAAAAAACGAGCGACAGGCTTGCCAGCTGCATCAAGGCTGGCGTGGCTTCGTGGGAAAGCTGCGCAAGCCCCAGGCACGCCATCAGGGCCAGCAGGCCGCCGTCTGCAATCGCACGGGCGTAATCGAGCGGGTTGGCTTCGCCGCCAAATGCAAAAGCAACGGGTTGCGCCTTGGGAGAGCGCGCCAAATAGTAAACAGCGTGCCAGGTTGCCAGCAGACTAAGCGCCAGAAGCAGGGCGAAGGGTACGCGCACCGCGGACGCCGGGTCCAGCCAGGGCAGCAGCTTGATCGCACAGGCACCCAGCCAATAGGGCAGCAGGGCGTGGAGCTCCGATGCCCGGCCAAGCAGGGTCGGGGAAAACCAGGCGGACGAACCACGCGCCAGTTCGGCCATGTAGCCAAACGAGGCGATGTCATCGCCCTTCCAGGGCTGGCGGCCGACAAAGCCAGGTATCAGGTAGGCGAGGCACAGCAGCAGGAGCCCGAGGCGCGGCAGGCGCCGCACAGCGGCTTGGGCAACGATGGCGGGGCTGGGGGAGTTCAAGAAAGGCCTGTCGGGAATGAAAAAAGGCAGCCTGGTAAACCGTAGCTGCCTTGTTCAGTAGCGCAATGCGCCAGACTGGGAGCGGACTGCTTACTTCGCGGCAGCGGTGCCTTTGCCGAAGCGGTTGCGGAACCTCTCGACGCGGCCGCCCATGTTGTCGACCGACTTTTGGGTGCCGGTATAGAAGGGGTGCGATTCGCTGGAGGTGTCAAGCTTGTAGAGCGGCAATTCGCGGCCGTCTTCCATCTTGATCATTTCCTTGGCGTTCACGCACGAGCGCGTGACAAACTTGAAGTTGTTGGACAAGTCCAGGAAACACACTTCGCGGTAATTGGGGTGGATGCCGTCTTTCATGATTCTTCCTCGTGTTCAGGTGCGGTAGCCGGGCCAACCAATTTGGACTACTTTCCGCGAAAGCCTTAGATTATAGCTTTTTTCGGGATTAGCCGCCGCGGCGCATCATATCGAAGAACTCGACATTGCTCTTGGTTGCCTTCATGCTCTTGAGCACCATTTCCATGGCCTCGATCTCGTCCATGTTGTACATGAATTGGCGCAGGATGCGCGTCTTCTGCAGGATTTCGGGTGCCAGCAGCAACTCTTCGCGGCGGGTGCCGCTGCGGTTGAGCTGGATCGACGGAAACACGCGCTTTTCATAGAGGCGGCGGTCCAGGTGGATTTCGCTGTTGCCGGTGCCCTTGAATTCTTCGAAGATCACTTCGTCCATGCGGCTGCCTGTGTCGATCAGCGCGGTGGCGATGATGGTCAGGCTGCCGCCTTCTTCCACGTTGCGGGCCGCGCCCAGAAAGCGCTTGGGGCGCTGCAGGGCGTTGGCGTCCACGCCACCGGTCAGGACCTTGCCCGACGAGGGCACCACGTTGTTGTAGGCGCGGGCCAGGCGGGTGATCGAGTCCAGCAGGATCACGACGTCCTTCTTGAGCTCGACCAGGCGCTTGGCGCGCTCAATCACCATTTCGGCCACATGCACGTGGCGCGCGGCAGGCTCGTCGAAGGTGGAGGCAATCACCTCGCCCTTGACCGATCGCTGCATTTCGGTCACTTCTTCTGGCCGCTCGTCGACCAGCAGCACCATCATGTGTACGTCGGGGTAGTTGGCGGCAATGGCGTGGGCCATGTGCTGCATCATCACGGTCTTGCCGCTCTTGGGCGGCGCCACGAGGAGGGCGCGCTGGCCGCGGCCGATGGGGGCAATGATGTCGATGACCCGGCCGGTGATGTTCTCTTCGCCCTTGAAGTTTTCACGCTCCAGTCGCATTTGCACCTTCGGGAAGAGGGGCGTCAGGTTCTCGAACATCACCTTGTGCTTGTTGTCCTCGGGCAAGCCGTCGTTGACCTTGTCGAGCTTGTTCAGCGCAAAGTAGCGTTCGCCGTCCTTGGGGGTGCGCACTTCCCCTTCAATCATGTCGCCGGTGTGCAGGTTGAAGCGGCGGATCTGGCTGGGACTGATGTAGATGTCGTCGGTGCTGGCAGTGAAGCTGGTGTCGATGCTGCGCAGGAAGCCAAAACCATCGGGCAGCACTTCGAGTACGCCGTCGGCAAAGATCTGTTCGCCTGCGCGGGCGCGCTTCTTGATGATTGCAAACATCAGTTCCTGCTTGCGCATGCGCCCGGTGTTTTCAATCTCAAGGGCTTCTGCCTGCTTGAGTACGTCAGACACGTGCTGTGCCTTGAGTTCGTTTAAGTGCATGGAATGACTCCGTGAGGAGTGAAGTTTCGCGAAATGCGGAAAGCTTTTGGGGGAGGGGACGGCCGGCAGAAGAAATGCCTCGCCAGCCGGTTTTCTCGAACCACCCGCTACGGGCCGGTGGTGAACTGGCCCGATTATGACAGGAAAACCGTCCTGAAAAGCAAAACGGCCGCAACCCTCAAGGTGCAGCCGCCAGATTGCCGCTTCGCAGGGCCGCGGGGGAGGATCGAATCAGGCCAGTTGCTGGTCGATGAATGCCGTGAGTTGCGACTTGCTCATTGCGCCCACCTTGGTGGCCGCAAGCTCGCCGCCCTTGAAGAGCATCAGCGTGGGGATGCCGCGGATGCCGAACTTGGCCGGGATTGCCTGGTTTTCGTCCACATTCATCTTGGCGATTTGCAGCTTGTCTTTGTAGGTGCCCGAGACTTCATCGAGAATGGGCGCAATCATCTTGCAGGGGCCGCACCATTCAGCCCAGTAGTCAACCAGCACGGGCTTGTCTGACTTGAGCACATCCGCTTCAAAGGATGCGTCGGAAATATGTTTGATCAGGTCGCTGGCCATGGCAGGGTTCCTTGTGGTTTTTGGGAGGGATGCGGGTAAAGTGGGGAAATTGTGACAGAAACCAAGCCCCTGCGTATTCCGAGACGGACGATCCGCCTGCTATGAGTGCCATAGGAAATATCGACGCGCGTGGCTTGGCGCCTGTCCAGATCGGGCAGTTGCCCGACCATACCGACCAGGCCTGGCAGGCGATCGTGGCGCAACTTGCCCTGGCCTTGCGCGATCGTGGTGCCCATCCCGGCCGCACGGTCATCCTCCTGCCCTACGCCCAGTTGATGCCGGTTGCCAGAAGGTGCTGGATCGAGCACATCGATCCCGTTGCCGGCTCCGGCTTTCTGCCGCGTTTCGAGACCACGATGAACTGGGCTAACACACTCGCCCTGCAAAGCAGCGCCCCAATCCTCCTGGATGGGCTGGACATTCGCTTGAATATGGCCTGCGATATGCTGGTTGCCGAGCGTTTATTGGTGCAAGCAGGCCTGTCGGGTCAACGCGATGATTTGGCGCCGCTCCTGGTAGAAGCTGCCTGGCAGTTGGCGTCGTGTGTAGCGGCCCAGCCCCCGGATCAGCGCGCCGCATGGGCCGCCCAAGCACGGATGGCCGTGCAGGGCTCAAGTGGTGCCAGCGCCGGCATGGCCAACGCAGGCGATGTCTTGCGCTACGAGCGCGCGCTTGCGCAAATCGCACTGGAATGGGCGCTGGCTTCGGGCTACGCCAGCGACGCCCTGTTTGACCCTGCCACGGTCGCTGCCCTTGATTGTCTGGTCCAGGTGCGCGGCCTGCAGTCAGATGCCTTGGCCGCAGCGCTTGTCGCGCATTACGGGAGCAAGGCTTTCGTGCTTGATGGGTTGAGCGAGGGCGGGAGCACGCCATCACCAGGTCCAAATGGTCCGGGATTGGCGCCGGCTCTGCCTGCACTGCACGAATGCACCCACGCTGCAGACGAGGCTGAACGTGCCGCCGCGTGTGTGCTGGCCCATCTGGGCGCCGGCCGGGCGCCGGTGGCGCTAGCTGCCAATGACCGCTCCCTGATCCGCCGCGTCAGCGCGCTGCTGGCTGTGCGGGGCGTTGCCTTGCGCGATGAAACCGGATGGGCCCTTTCCACCACGCACGCCGCCGCCGCCCTCATGGCCCTGTTGCGTGCCATGGCGCACCGGGCCAGCGCCGATGCCGTGCTCGATTGGGCCAAGCAGGTGCCGTCGCTGGAGTCGGTTGCCGTGGACTGCCTGGAAATGGAGCTCAGAAAGATGGGGGGCAGTGATTGGCGGACCTTTGCTGCTGCAAATGATGAAGCAGACGCGGGGCGGCGCAAGCCGGCGCCACCCAGCGCAATCGCCCGGCAGGTGGCGCTCCGTATCGAGGGCTGGCGCGCCACACTGGCGACCAGCCGGCCCTTGCGTGCCTGGCTCGACGCCTTGCGCCTGGTATTGCAAGCGGATGGACAATGGCTGCAGCTCGCGGCCGATGCCGCAGGGGCCCAGATTTTTCGTGTGCTCTACCTTGATGATGGTGCAGCGCCGGATTTTCCGGCGAGCGAACGCAGCTTGAGTCTGGGCGAATTCACCCGCTGGGTCAGCGCAGCGCTGGAAGGGGCCAACTTCAAGCCAGCTTTCCCGGCGGTGCCCGACGTGGTCGTCCTGCCCTTGAGCCAGTTGCTGGGGCGCCCCTTTGCTGCCGTTGTCGTGCCCGGATGTGATGAAGTGCACTTGCCTGTGTCGCCTGAACCCGCTGGCAACTGGTCGCAGGCGCAGCGCGAAGCATTGGGCCTGCCGGGCCGGGCGCAACTCCAGCAGGGCGCACTGGCCGCCTGGATCCACTTGATGCAACGGGTTTCCGGGGGCATCCCAGTCGACGTCTTGTGGCGCACGCAGGATGCAGGTGAAGCCATCTTGCCAAGTGGTTTTGTCCAGGGAATGCGTTTGCGCAGCCCGGCTGGCCTGCCGTGGTCGCAGGACCCTCGGCAGGGTCTGCTAATAGCCGCTACGCCCACCTTGCGCCCCCAGCCCCACGCCGAGGCCCTGCCGCGCCGGACGCTGTCTGCCAGCGCCTATGCCGACCTGCGGGCCTGCCCCTACAGGTATTTTGCCTTGCGCAGCCTGGGTTTGGCCGAGGCCCAGGAACTGGACCCGGCACTGGACAAGCGCGACTTTGGCACCTGGCTGCATCTGGTGCTCAAACTCTTCCATGAAGCCCTCGATTCGGAGGAAAACAGCCCGCAAATCGCCGAAATATCAGCGTACGCTGCTATCATAAACAGAGCAGCCCAGCGCGCAACCGAAGTCCTTGGCCTCGACACGGCCGCATTCACTCCATTTGCCGCCGCCTGGCCGCGTGTGCGCGAGGGCTACCTGCAATGGCTGGCCGATCACGAAGCCGCGGGCGCCCGCTTTTCGCAGGCGGAGGTCTGGCTCGAGCAGGCGATGGGGCCCATCAACCTGGTGGGCAAGATCGACCGCATCGACTCCCTGCCCGATGGCCAGCGCCTGGTCATTGACTACAAGACCGAAGCGCTTGCCACCACGCGCCAGCGCCTCACGGACCCGCTGGACGACACCCAACTGGCCTTTTACGCCGCTCTGCTGGACGACGACAGTTTGCAGGCTGCCTATGTGAACGTGGGCGAGAAGGACGGCACGAAAACCCACGCCATGCCCGATGTCATCGGGCTGCGCAGCCAGCTGGTCGACGGCATCTTGCACGACATGGACCGCATTGGCGCTGGCGCTGCCTTGCCCGCATTGGGCGATGGCAGTGCCTGCACCTACTGCGCAGCGCGGGGCCTGTGCCGCAAGGACTATTGGCAATGACGGCCGGCGATACACGCGGTCGCGCAGCAAGCAAGTCCTATGAGGCGGACGGACAGGCTGTTGCGCCCGCCCAGTTCTACGCCATGGCCTGTGACCCGCAGCGCTCGGTGGCGGTCGAGGCCTGCGCCGGGTCCGGCAAAACCTGGATGCTGGTTTCGCGCATCCTGCGTGCCCTGCTGGACCAGGCCGCCGGAGAGGGCGGCGTTCAGCCGCAGGAAATCCTGGCGATCACCTTCACCAAAAAGGCGGCGGGCGAGATGCGCAAGCGCCTCTACGACTGGCTCGAAGAGTTTGCCCGCGCCTCCCCCGACAAGCTGGTGCAGGAGTTGCTGCAGCGCGGGCTGGCCCCGCAGTTTCTGGATGAAAAAGGTCTGCAGCCCATTAAAAACCAGCGAGAGCTGCTATCAAATTTGTATCAGACCCTGATCAATAACGGCCGCGCGGTGCAGATCCGCACCTTCCACAGCTGGTTTGCGGCTCTGCTGCGCAGCGCACCCCTGTCGGTGCTGCACGAGCTTGAATTGCCAGCCAGCTACGAACTGCTTGAAGACGACAGCCGCGCGACGCAATTGGTGTGGCCGCGCTTCTACGCAGCCCTGCAAGGCGACGCGCAATTGCTGTCGGACTACCAGGCCCTGGTTGCCGAGCATGGGCGCAGCCAGGCCGGCAAGGCGCTGGAGGCGGCCCTGGGCAAGCGCACGGAGTTCACGCTGGCCGACCGGGCTGGCGTGGTGGCGGCGTCGGTACCGCATTTCACCCAGGTATTCACCGAGTTCGCCGGGCTGGACAGGCCTGACGAAATGCTCGGCAGCAACCGCGACCACCGCCAGAAGCTGCGTGATGCAGCGGTCGCCCTGGGCGCAGCGGGAGCCAAAACCTTCGCTGCGGCCGGCGTCGCGCTGGAGCGTGCGTTTACCGAACACAACTGGCAGGCGGCCATCGACGCCCTGTTCACCAAGGACGAAAGCCCGCGCAAGTTCAGCGAGAAGATAGTGGGCATCGAACGCGTGCGCGTCGCGCAGGACCTGCTGGCGCGCATCCTGCAAGCGCGGACCCAACACGCCGCCTGGCACCACCAGCAGCGGCTGATGCGGCTTGCGCGCGTGCTGTTGGCGGAATACGCCGCGCTCAAACGGGAGCGTGGCTGGGTGGACATGCCCGACCTAGAGCGCGCAGCCCAGCGCATGCTCTCCGACCGCACGCTGGGAGCCTGGGTCCAGCAACGGCTGGATGCGCGAACCCGACATTTGCTGATCGACGAATTTCAGGACACCAATCCGTTGCAATGGCAGGCGCTGTCGAGCTGGCTTGCCAGCTATGCAGGCGCCGGCAGTGGCGAGCGGCCCAGCGTGTTCATCGTCGGCGACCCCAAGCAAAGCATCTACCGCTTTCGCCGCGCCGAGCCCCAGGTCTTCCAGGCCGCACAGCGGTTTGTGAGCGAGGGTCTGGGCGGCACACGCCTGGCATGCGACCACACGCGGCGCAACGCGCCTGACGTGCTGGCGGCAGTCAATGCTGCCATGGAGCAGGCGCATGGCGAGGGCCTGATTGAATTCCGCTTGCACACCAGCGGCTCGGGCAAAGCTGGCGCCGTGCTCAGCCTGCCCCAGATCGCCCGCCCGGCCAAGGCTGGCAAAGACCTGTATCCTGAACCCCGCTGGCGCGACACCTTGTCCGAGCCGCGCGAAACCGTGGAAGAGACCTTGCGCACGCTGGAGGCCCGCCAGGCCGCGCACTGGATTGCCCGGCAGATAGGCCAAGGTGCTGCGCCACGGGAATTCATGGTGCTCTCGCGCAGGCGGGCCATCCTGGGCCTGATGCACAGCGAATTGCGCGCCTTGCACATCAGCGCCGCGGTTGCCGAGAAGGCCGGCCTGATGGACTGCTGTGAGGTGCAGGATGTCGTTGCCCTGCTCGATTCCCTCGTGTCGCCGCGCCATTCACTGAGCCTGGCGCGCGCCCTGAAGAGCCCATTGTTCGGCTTGGGCGACGACGACCTGGTGGCTGTGTCGCTGGCTGCGCGCAGCGTCCAGGCGGACTTGCCGGAGGACGAACCTGAGCCCGGCTGGCTCCATGCGCTATCAAAATCGGAGCTGCTTCCGCCCCATCTGCAGGGTCTGCACGCCGTTTTGCTGCAATACCAGGGCTGGTTGGGCAGCCTGCCGCCGCATGACGCCTTGAGCTTGATCTTCCACCACGCGAATGCGCCGGCCCGGTTTGCGGCCGCCGTACCCGCGCCGCAGCGTTCCAGTGTGCTGGTCAATCTCGGTGCCTTGCTGCAGGCGACCCTGGCCTTGCAGGGTGCGCGTTACACCACTGCCTATGGCCTAGTGCGCCAGCTCAAAGCGGGCGAAGTGCAGGCCCCGGCGCAAACCGCTGCCGAAGCGGTGCAATTGCTGACCGTGCATGGCGCCAAGGGCCTGGAGGCGCCCACCGTGATCCTGCTCGATACCGACGCGCAGGCCGTGCGGGCCGAGAGTGTGGGTGTTTTGGTGGACTGGCCGGGAGAAGCGCCGCAGCCGCGCCAGTTGGTGTTTCTCGCCAGCGAATCCCGGCCGCCGCACTCCGCGCTTGGCATCGTCGAAGCTGAGCAGCACGCGCGGGATCGCGAAGAAGTCAACGCCCTGTATGTGGCGATGACCCGGGCGCAGGAGCGGCTGGTGATTTCAAGCAGTGAACCGCATGTGCCGGACCCGCGCAGCTGGTGGCAGCGCCTGAGGCCGCTGGCACAGCAGGTGGAGGTGGTCGCCGGCCCGCAGCCAATGCCCCTCCGGTCAGACCATGCTGCTGACAATCCCGACAGCTTCATCCTGCCGGAATTACCAGCATTTACCCGAAAAGCGGGCGTCAAACGGGCGTCTCCTGCTGTAAATAATGTAGCAAACGAGGCGCGCGAAATGGGCGATGCGGAATCGGCCGCGTCTGCCCGCGTTGGCCAGGCGATGCACCGGCTGCTCGAATGGCAGCCCACAGGGGCCGCAGCTGCGGGCTTTGCCTCCAGCCGCGCGCAGGAGCATGCAGTCACGCGGGAATTCGGCCTGCTTGCAGGGGAGTTGGATCGCGCGCGCGTGCTCGCCCGCAACATCCGCGAAGGGCAGGGCCGCTGGGCGTGGGACGAAAGCCTGATCGCCTGGCATGGCAACGAGGTGGAACTGGTGCACCGGGGCGCGCTTTTGCGCGTCGATCGCCTGGTTCAGCTGCACGACGGCGGTAGCTGGTGGGTGCTGGACTACAAGTCGGCGCACCGGCCGGATCAGCAGGCCCTCCTGGTTGAGCAGATGCAGGCCTACCGTGCCGCAGTGCAAGCTGTGTATCCGGGTGCCCCGGTGAAGCTGGGCTTGCTGGCAGGGGACGGAAAGCTGCTGGCGCTCTAACGAACGCTAGAGGACCCGCACGCGAATGACGTGCTCGACCGCTGCAATCGCCCCGGCAAGGCCTTCGGCCGGGTTACCGGCCACGTCGATGATGTTGAAGGCCAGCTCACCCCGGCTCTTGTTGACCATGTCGATGACGTTGACCTTGTGCTCGGCCAGCACCGACAGCACATGGCCCAGCACGCCGGGCACGTTGTCGTTGGAGAAGGTGATGCGCGCGTTACCGGCCTGGCGCGCCATGCTTACCGCCGGGAAGTTGACCGAATTCCTAATATTGCCGTTTTGCAGGTAGTCTATCAACTCGTCGGCGGCCATCATGGCGCAGTTTTCTTCGGACTCCTCGGTGCTCGCGCCAATATGCGGCGTGGCGGTCACTTGCGGGTGATTGAGCAGCATTGGCTCGGGGAAGTCGCAGACATAACGGCCCAGATGCCCAGCCTGGAGGCTGCGCAAAACGGCGGTGCTGTCCACAATCGATTCGCGCGCAAAGTTGAGCAATACCGCCCCTGGCCTGCACAGTTTGAGCGCCTCGTCATTGATCAGATGACGGGTTGCATCCATTGCAGGGACATGGAGCGAAATGTAGTCACTGCGGGCGAGCAGGGCCTGCAGGTTTTCCATGCGCGAGACCTGGCTCGACAGCCGCCAGGCTGCGTCAATCGAAAGCGCCGGGTCAAATCCCACCACTTTCATGCCCATGGCCAGGGCCATATCGGCCACGAGGGAGCCGATCGCCCCCAGGCCGACCAGCCCCAGGGTCTTGCCCTTGAGCTCGCCGCCGGCAAAGCGGGATTTTTCCTTTTCGAGCAGGGCCGCCATTTCAGCCGTGTCGTCCATCTGGGTGAGCGAATTGACGTAGGCAATGCCATCCAGAATGCCGCGCGTGGCCAGTAGCATGCCGGCCATCACCAGCTCCTTGACGGCGTTGGCATTGGCGCCCGGCGTGTTGAAGACCACAATGCCGCGCTTGCCGTAGTCCGACACGGGCACGTTGTTGACGCCTGCTCCAGCCCGCGCTACGGCGAGCAGGCTGGGAGGTACCTCCACGCCTTGCAGCTTGTGGCTGCGGATCAGAAACGCATCGGGGTGTGCAATATCGCTGCCTACCTCAAAGGACTGGCGCGGGAAGCGCTCCAGACCTTTGACCGCGATCTGGTTGTAAGTCCTGATTTTGTGCATGCTAGGCAGCCTGTGTGACTTGCCGGTAGGCCCAGGCCAACCAGGGCATCAGAGCCTGGAGGTCGGACGCTTCGACCGTGGCTCCGCACCAGATGCGCAGGCCGGCGGGAGCGTCCTTGTAGGCGCCTATGTCATAGGCAACGCCTTCCGCGTCCAGCAGTTTGACCATCTTTTTGACCTGCTCCTCGGTGGCCTTGACGCTCAGGCAGACGCTGGTGTTGGAGCGGGTTGCCGGGTCCTTGGCGAGGAAGCTGATCCAGTCGTTGGCGGCAACGAAATCGGCGATGACCTTCAGGTTGGCTTCGCTGCGCGCCATCGTGCCCTTGACACCGCCAATGCTCTCCACCCACTGCAGGGCATCCAAGTAGTCGGCCACGCAGAGCATGCTGGGCGTGTTAATGGTCTCGCCCTTGAACAGGCCTTCGTTGAGCTTGCCGCCGGACTTCATGCGAAAGACCTTGGGCATCGGCCAGGGGGGGCTGTAGCTCTCGATCCGCTCCACGGCGCGCGGGCTCAGGATCAGCATGCCATGGCCGCCTTCGCCACCCAGCACCTTTTGCCAGGAATAGGTGACCACGTCGAGCTTGCTCCAGGGCAAGTCCATCGCAAATACTGCCGAGGTCGCGTCGCACAGGGTGAGGCCGGCGCGATCCTGGGGAATCCAGTCGCCGTTGGGCACCTTGACGCCTGAGGTAGTGCCGTTCCAGACGAAGACCACATCGTTGTCGAAGTTGACCGGGGCGAAGTCGGTGATGTCCCCGTAATCGGCCTGGAGCACGTTCACATGGGGCAGCTTGAGCTGCTTGACGATGTCGGTCACCCAGCCGGCGCTGAAGGACTCCCACTCCAGCACGTCCACGCCGCGGGGCCCCAGAAGGGACCACATGGCCATTTCGATCGCACCAGTGTCTGAACCGGGCACCACGGCCACACGGTAGCCCTCGGGCAAACCCAGAATGCGCGCCGTCTCGGAGCAGGCAAGGCCCAAAATTTTCTTGCCCAGTGCCGAGCGGTGCGAGCGGCCCAGCGTGTCCAGACTGAGCTTGCTCACGTCATAGCCGGGGCGCTTGGCGCAGGGGCCAGAAGAAAAATTGGCATTGTCGGGTTTGATGGCAGGTTGCATGGGGGTCTCAGTGTGAAAAGACGTGACGCACCGTGCATGCTGCCGGTGGATGGACTCGAGAATGATTCTATCAATCGGCCATGCGTTGTGCGCTCCGTATTTGCGAGCCTATCCTTTGATCGAACCCGGACACCAGTGATTCGGTTCTATGCCAACTCCCGTCCACCCGAGGGGGTGACACAAGCAGCAGCAGAGTCGCTGGGGCTATGTTCGTTAGGGAACGGATTGCCCTCCCTCTTCCGGAGAGACTGGTCCAATGAAAAAATCCGGTTTCCTCACGCTATCCATGCTTGCCATGAGTTCCAGCGTGTGGTCGGCCCCACCTTCAGTGACTGGCGGCGAACTTGTGCCCCAGGCTCCTGTCGTGGTTCCAGCTCTGGTGGGGCCTCAGATTGACGTGCAGAAAGCGCCGGTAGCGCCTGCTGTCGCCTCCGACGGTCTGCGGCTGGTTGTCAGAATGCTGCGCATCACGGGCTCCCAGGCCTTTTCGGAGGCAGGCTTGTTGGGCGTGACGGGCTTCCATCCGGGCGGCGCCTTGACCTTGGGCGAATTGCGCGCAATGGCACAGCGGATCGCCAGCTTCTACCAGGAGAGGGGGTACCTGGTGGCGCAGGCCTATCTTCCTGCGCAAGATATCAAGGACGGGATTGTGGAGATTGCCGTGATAGAGGGGCACTTCGGGCAGATTCTGGTGCGCAACCAGACCAATGTGTCCAGCAGTGTGGCAACCAGTCTGCTGGATGGGCTCAATGCCGGGGACCCCGTCACGGAAGAGGCGCTTGAAAGCCGTCTTTTGCTGCTTTCGGATTTGCCCGGTGTGATAGTCAAGTCCTCCCTGGTGCCGGGCGCCGCATATGGCACTTCCGACCTGCAAGTGGACCTGCAACCCGGGCGGCGGATCACTGGCAGCGTGGATGTGGACAACGCCGGCAATCCCTATACCGGTGCCTTTCGCGAGGGCGCGACCGTCAACCTGAACGAGCCGCTGGGCCTGGGTGACGTGGCTTCACTGCGCGTGATGACATCGGGCAAAGGTCTCGATTACGTGCGCGCCTCCTACCAGCTGCAAATTGGCAAGGCGCGGTTTGGCGCTGCTTACAGCAGCCTCGACTACGCGCTGGGCGGCGAGTTTGCAAGCCTGCATGCCAACGGAACTGCCCGGATTGCGAGCTTGTATGGAAGCTACCCTTTAGTGCGCTCGCGCAATACAAACCTGTACGCTGGCCTCGGCTATGACGTGAAGCGATTCAGGGACAGTGTGGACGCCATCGGCGCCGTGACCAACAAGACCGCTAATGTTCTGATGGCGAGCCTGAATGGCGACCATCGGGACGATTGGGCTGGCGGTGGCCTGAGCACCTATGCCCTTGCGCTCAGCTCGGGCGATCTCACAATCGAAACACCGGGTGCGCTGGCGCTCGATGCCATCACGACCCAAAGCAGTGGCCAATTTACCAAGCTGGGCTTCAGCGGTACGCGCCTGCAGGCAGTCACGCGGGCTGTATCGGTGTATACCGCCCTGACCGGACAGTTGGCCAGCAAAAATCTCGATATTTCCGAGAAAATGGAACTGGGAGGCATGTCGGGCGTGCGTGCATACCTGGAAGGTGAGGCCTACGCAGACCAGGGCTATTTGTTGAGCGTCGAGGTCAGGCTCCAGTTACCGGAAATTGCGCCGCGCTCCAGGGGGCACTTCCAGTGGATTGGATTTGTTGACACTGGTACGGTCACGCTGAACCGTAATCCGTGGACGCTAGACCCGAACCACCGCACACTGAGTGGCGCGGGTGTTGGCCTGACCTGGTCGGCGGCCAATGACTTCCTGGTTCGCATTTACTACGCGCACAAGCTGGGGCACGAGCCAGCAACGTCTGCACCCGATGCATCAGGCCGCTTCTGGATCCAGGCTGTGAAGTACTTCTGATCACCCGGCACAGCATGAACCACACCCGGTACCCGCAGCGCCGATCAACTCCAAGGCCCGTGGTCGCGCACCCAAGCCAACGGTTTGCCCTCAAGGCGCTGGCTTTTTGCATGATGCTGGCACTGGGCGCCCAAGCCCGCGCATTGCCCGAGGGTGCCAGTGTGGTGGTGGGCAAAGCCACCATTAGCACGGGGGCAAGCTCGACCATCATCGTGCAGGGCACTCCGAACCTGGCTGTCAACTGGCTCAGCTTCAACATCGGCACCAGGGAGTCCGTGCAGTTCATCCAGCCCAGCAGCACTTCGGTGGCGCTCAACCGCGTGCTGGGGCCAAATCCGTCAAACATTCTGGGGCAGCTGTCGGCCAATGGAAGTGTTTTTCTGCTCAACCCCAATGGCATCCTTTTTGGCAAGGGGGCTTCAGTCAATGTGGGTGGCCTAGTTGCCACCACGCTGGGTCTGTCCGATCAGGACTTCCTTGCTGGTCATTACGTATTTGCTGGAGACAGCCAGGCAGCCGTTACCAATCAGGGCGGCATTTCTGCGACCACGGGGGGCTATGTTGCCTTGCTCGGTGCCCAGGCATCCAACGGAGGGGCCGTCGCGGCGCGGCTGGGATCTGTGGCGTTGGCTGCAGGCAGCGCCATCACGCTGAATGTGGTTGGCGACGGTTTGCTCAGTGTGCAGGTCAGCCAGGGGGCGGTGACTGCCGTTGCGCAGAACAGTGGTCTCATACAGGCCGACGGCGGGAAAGTCTTGCTCACCGCCATGGCAGCCAACAGCCTACTGGGAAGCGCTGTGAACAATACCGGGGTTATCCGGGCACAGACTGTGGACAACCAGATGGGCAGCATACGGCTGATGGCTGACATGGGCAACGGTACCGTGCAGGTGGGTGGGCTGCTGGATGCATCGGCACCTGTTTCGGGCCATGGCGGCTTTGTTGAAACGTCCGCTGCGCACGTCAAGGTGGCGGATACGGCGGTAGTCACCACGCTTTCGGTCAAAGGCCAATCGGGTACCTGGCTGATTGACCCGACAGATTTCACGGTTGCGGCGGGGGCAGATATTTCAGGGACTGCGCTCAGCGCCAATCTGGTTACCACCAGCGTTACCATTCTGAGCAGCGGTGGCGCCACGGGGGTCAATGGAGACGTGTTGGTCAACGAGCCGGTCAGTTGGAACGCATCCGGCGCGCCAACCACTCTTACGCTGAATGCGTTCCGCGACGTGGTGGTCAACGCAGCCATCACGTCCACCAATGGCAGCCTGAATATAGTGGCAGGGCGCGATGTGAATGTGCTGGCGGCTGTAACGACAACCAACGGGAGCGCGACTGCAAGTGCAGTCCGCGATGTGAATATCGTCAACGATAGCGCCAATCCGTTGACTGCCATGACCACAACGGGTGGCAGTCTCAGCCTTCTGGCTGGCAACAACGTCAACATCACCATGGCCGCCTTGACTCTGACCACCGGAGATCTTGTGCTGAGTGCAGGCACAGATGGCTCTGCTACCGGAGCCGTGGTCTTTGCGCCTGGCACACCAAAGGTCGCAGTAACCGGCCCTGGCACCGTCAAGATCTACAACCCCATTTCATACGGAACGCCGACCGATTATTCGGGGAATCTCACTTTGAGCGGTGGCGCGGTACTTTCCCAGTATCAACTGGTCTCTGTCCAGGGGCCAGCTGGTCCTGCGGGCGCAACTGGGCCTGCGGGTGCTACAGGACCTACCGGAGCTACAGGCAGCAACGGATTGCCGGGCGCGACGGGGCCGAGCGGAGCGGATGGTGCTACCGGCCCTGCGGGTCCGGCGGGAGTTGCTGGAACTGCAGGCGCAGTGGGTCCAGCGGGTCCAACGGGTGGTGCTGGTGCTACAGGACAGACTGGAGCGGATGGTGCTACGGGACCAGCGGGTGCTACCGGACTTAGCGGAACTACAGGCAGCAACGGATTGCCCGGCGCGACGGGAGCGAGCGGAGCGGATGGTGCTCCTGGCCCTGCGGGTCCGGCGGGAGCTGCTGGAACTGCAGGCGCAGTGG
>Ga0007834_1000327_pt1 | contig 15652 bp, 20 predicted proteins | sample CryBogCBE06Nov07_FD_71233 | JGI IMG/M metagenome (GOLD analysis project Ga0007834, IMG submission 71233) | Freshwater microbial communities from Crystal Bog, Wisconsin, USA - CBE06Nov07 | ecosystem: Environmental > Aquatic > Freshwater > Lake | place: Crystal Bog, Wisconsin, USA | collected...
GGGATATTTCTCTTCAAATTTGTTTACAATACGCTGAGCTTCTTTAAAATCATCTTTATCTCCATCGTCAAGGATTTGCCCTGAATTTTTCTTACGCATGAGTCTCTGATAGACTTTCAATGCCTTGTTAAATTCATCTTGGTTTTTCTCCTTGTTGGCTCCAAGATTTAATTTCATTTGAAGACCTCTAGTGATTTCGTGCAGCTGGTCAAGTTTCGTAGAAAGAGCGTTCTTTTGTAGACTGACATCTCTGAATTTGTTCATGAGTTCAGATAATGCATGTGATGTTTTCTGTGATGCCTTCACGATTGTCTTGCCTGTGTAAATATCAAGTAGAGTTACAAAGCGATCCATGTAGATGGCACGTAAGAAGTTTCTGGCCTTGTCGCATTCTCTTTGCAGGAGCAAGGTAGAATCTTCATAGCATTTTGATTCACTCATTGACGCCAGGAAATCAGATACTTCATTCCATTTCTCATCTTTAAAAAGTTCTTGTAGTAAACTCGGTGACAAGTGAAGTAGACAGAGAAGTTTCGCTTCACTAGGAGTAAAGATTCCTTGTTTCCATTCATTCTTTGCTTCAGCTTCTCTTACTTCGAGGTTAATGCCTGTAAGATTAAATGAGACGGTAGGTGTATTCTTATCAGTCGAGGTTCCTTCAATGCAGTCTTCTGACTCTTTGACTTCTTCATCCTCTTCCTCGAGTGTTTCTGTGCGGGGCTTCTTTGAAGGCTTTTCTTCAGGCTTTTCTTCGACCTCCTCTTCCTCGTCTTCCTCCTCTTCCTCTTCTTCAGCTTTGGCTTTCGGCTTCTTTAAATAAGGAAGTCTGCTATCCGTTGACCAAACAAGATACAGCGAGGAATCGCGTAATGCTTGCGGTGAGACCAATGCTCTTGAGTCAAACTTAACACTCTTAATAAACTCAGGGCATTCATATCCAGGGCAGCCCCTTGTTGCAGCAGGGCCACCAGGCAATGAAGTCTCTTCCATAGATCCACCCACAAATTCAAAGAATCCATCGATCTTTTCAGTGCCCTTTGAAGTATCAGGACGTAATAAAAGAGAATTAGGATAGGAACCACTTGATATCTTCTCGAGCACAGAACTCACTTTCCATCCTTCCTTTGTAATGGGCAAGGCCTCAGAACGAAACAGGATCTTTTGTTTCAGAAACACGAGAACATCAGGCTCAAAAAAAACAGGAAGTCTCTTTTTGGTCGGATCACTGTGCAGACTCTTTGCAATTGCACAACCATACTTTACAGTTCTATCAGACAAGTGATTCATCATAAAGATGCGATTCTCGTTAACATCCTTTAACTCTAAAAAGATACTAAAAAGGAGCTGATAATCTGGATTCTCTGTGGGTGTTCCAGCGGCAAAGAAAGGTGCTTGAAAGATAAGATATTCGTTGGGTTTTAGTTTTGAGTCTTCTCCGACACCGATTAGTCTAAGAACACCTGCCAATTGAGTTAGTTTACCATTGAGAGGCGGAACAACCCAGAGTTTTACATCAGATTTATCAATTACAGTAATCTTACGCGGCATTGACTGGAAAAGAACAGGCGGTGCCTTCGCTTTGCAGACATCAAAGAGAGGCCTTGATGTATTCTTGCTTGTTTGTCCAGACTCTAGATTGATAAGTTCTTCTGTAATTCCATTTCTATTGATATATCTCTTATAGGTTTCTTTTGCATAACGTTCTTTCGACTGTGTTGAAACACCTTCGGGAACCTTGTATTGATCAATACGATACTTTTGTAGAGATCCTTTTAATGCAGTCGTCGTATTTTTCTCGCCTTCCTGTCGAACGTTAACTTGACTCTTAAAGGTTACAGCTCCTCCCCGTGTAGCCTCGATTGTCGCTGTGCCGCCTTCCAGCAGACTCTGGTTTTCATTGTATCCTGCGGGTGGCTGTCCAAGACCACCACCACCCTGGACGGCAACAATCGTGGCTGTTCCGCCAGATAAAAGACTTTCTTGAGGATTATATCCAGGTCCTGGCGACGCCATCTATTTACTTCATCCGAAAAAAGTGGCCTAAGCATAGACTAAAGAAACGAAGACATGATGGAAGTCACCCAGCCCCAGCCTACAATTCGCTACGACCCTGATCCTCAAACCCGCAGACGCAAGATTCACTGTAAGCAGGAACTCATCGTAAATTCTCTTCAGCGTTTCTATGCATCGGTTGATAATATCACCGAGATTGTTGCCATGCTTCAAGGGACCTCAGAAATCAGTCTTCGAGTAATTGATTGGTTTGTTACCAATTATGCGAAGACTCACACCACGAACTATATTCTAAATGGCCAGGAGTTTCTGGTCTACAGAGACTACAAGAGCCAGCTGAAAGCCTACAGCAAGAAACTCTTTGATCCTTTTTGCCGCCGCGAGAGAATCTATTTTCAGGTTCCGAATCATCCGTCCTTTCTCACCACGGTCGCCAAGCTGAACTTCTTTCGCTGGGCGATCGAGAAGAATATTCTGACCTATATCAAACTTCATCAGCAAGATATTGAGAAGGAGATGAATGCGTCTATGAAGGAACTTGCTAAGGCGAGATCTGTAACCGGGACAGCATCCTCGACGGAAACAACAGTGACTACATCAACAAAGTCATCAACGAGACGTCGTGTATCAAATAAGGATTCTGCACCAATTAAGTTGATGCAGAAACACGAGTTCACGACCGAGATTCATTTTGACTAGATTTTAGATTCTTACGGTAGTTCTTTGAAATGTCATCTTTCTGAGGTTTCAGAGTTTCATAGGCATGGATTTGTTCTTCTGGTTCCCATGCATTTGTAAAACAGCGACCGAGAAGTTTTCCTGACTCTTTTACACCACGATCAAAGCGATCCTCAAATACGGCTGAGCGGAGTTCTCGTATAGCGTTTCGAGAATCAAAGGCAGGAGAATAATCTCCAAAATAGGGGTTCTGTGTGAAGGAATCTTGTCCTGCCTTGAAGCCTTGTGACTGGTAATAGAGTTTAGCGTCGGAAGAACGACTATTAATCGGATTCATATCTTGAATGACGGTAGGTTGACCTTCTTGCGGCCGATTTTGATATCCTGATGGAGTTCCTGTTTGCCAGTGTTCAAACTGTCTTGAATTTGCTGCATCGCGGGTTGTTACCTCTCTCCGCGAGCGGAGATTCATGGTGAAGAACGCCATCTAAACTAGTCACCCTTTCTTCTTCTAGAAATGAAACTCGTTCCCTTTTTCCTCACGAAAAGAATACAAAAAAACCTAGGTCCTTCTGACCTGACCATCTATAAGCTCATGGTTTTTCTCGACAAGGCTGGAAAACAGTCATGGGCCACGGAAACTGAGGCCTTATACAGCGAGAAGGAAGTTATGCAGGATTATCTTGAGCCAAATGGCATAGTTGCCAAAAATATTGTTATTGATGCGAAGAATAAGGTCGCCCTTATTGAAGTTGATCAAGAAAAGCTTTTGCTGAATGAATTTTATAATTGGGATGAGGCATTGGTGATGCCGTCGAAGCCTGAGTGTTGGCGTTCCTTTTATTTCTTTAAGGATCTTTATGGTGATGATTGGTGGTCACCGAAATATATTATGGATGCGGAGATTCAGGGCCTTGGTTCTGTTCACTCTTTATTTTTAGACATCTTAAGAGAATTTACTAAGTATAGTTATGATGAACTCTCAGGTCAGAAGCAATAAGACTTTAAAAAAGGGACAACAAAACCAAGATATAAGTGGTAATTTGCTTCAGCAACCTGATGGTCTTCTTCAGTTCCTCGAGCAGGAGGCAGGTGGTGCATATAAGCGTCCCTGGCATCGCTTAGAACGTGGTTTGCGTTTGAATCGTCTTCGAAAGTTCAGTGAGGATGAGGCAGCTCGCTTGAATCTGAAGGAGGCAGAGAAGGTTGCTTTGTATTCACTGCTCATTAAGAGCCTTGATAAGAAACTTCTAAACAGCAAGACGGCTGTTATTTATGATCAGGCCAAGGAGTCTATTATGGAAATTAAGGGCCTCGTCATGCACAGGAGTTCTGATGAGACGGTTTTGTTTCAGATTGTTGACAAGCAGAAGGGAGTTACATTTCGGAGAAAGAAGACTCTGGAACCCAAGGAAGATGAGGCGTAGGCTAGTGAATATTTAAATGAATACTTAGTAGAATGGAATTTCTACAAAATATTAAAGATTCTGTAGAAACTTCTGTAAATATAAAACTTTTTCCATCCTTGAATCAATCTTCATATTATCATATTTTTAAAAGTAACTTAGTTACATTACCTCTATCGATATTTGGAGATGTTGAAAATTTTAATCCATCCCGTCTTTCAAGTGATCCTTATCCGAAAGGAAACAGTCCCAGAGGGCAAAACAATTTAAACTCTGTTTTATACCATAGAAGAATTATACGAAAACAAGGGTATACAGAACCCATTTGGATAGTATTAAAGAATGGTAAGTATACATTGTTAGATGGAGCACATCGTATTATTGCTACATATTTAGAAAATAAACGAACTATCCAAACATATCTAATTACTATTAATTAATAAACTGTCCATTTTTGCTGGTCTAAGTCTTTTTTACACTAACCAAGTAGGCAAAGTTGAACACGCCACGATGATGAATTCACATCATGACATGTTCCATCCAGTAATCGACACGCTAAAATCTACATCCGGCTTTATTCCTCTAGGGGACCATACTTTCTTTCAGAATGTCTGGCTTTCAGAAAATCAGTCTATCTTTCTATACTCGTTAAATGAATGGGAACCGCCAAAAACCCTTAATAAAAAGGCTGAGCGGGTTCTAAACCTCGTGACGGATGCGTATGATATGTTTCTCAAGGAGGCATTGAATCCAGCATGGCAAAAGAAGACGTTGGAGGAGCGTTATGCCCTAGTTGAGTCGATTAAAAGAAGGCCACAGATTGAGCAGAGAACAGAAGAATGGTATGCAAACTTCTCGAAGGTGCTTACTGCGAGCGAGTTTTCAAACCTCTTTTCTTCAGCAAAGAAATGGTCAGATTTTGTGATGGCCAAGGCACGTCCTTCGCGTGATGAGCGTCCCAGACGTCTAGCACAACCCACAGATGAAATGAATGCATTGGCGTGGGGTATTCGGTTTGAGCCTGTAGTCAAGCAGATTCTGGAGGCAAAAGACAAATGTCGTATCTATGAATCAGGTCGTCTTCAGCACCCAACAAATCCTTTTCTGGCCGCGAGTCCAGATGGAATTATCGAATCATCTCCCCATAAACACCAGGTCGGTCGTCTTGTTGAGATCAAGTGTCCTTACAGTCGTGTTATCGGTGGAGAGATTCCGTTTGAATACTGGATACAGATGCAGATTCAAATGGAAGTAACAGATATTGATGAATGTGAATATGTAGAAGTTGAGATTCTATCAGGAAGACCAAAGACCACCGTTGATCTGAGTGGCTGTTCATTCAAAGGGCAGCTTTATCTTATTAAACAAATTGTTGAAGAAGATGCTCCGTTTGAATATAAGTATATGTATGGAGAGGTTGGATCCACTACGATTCCATCTGTGCCAGAAGGCTATGAACTTCAGGAGACAATTCCATGGGGCCTGAAGAAAATGCATAGAAAGATTGTTCATCGTGATCGTGCATGGTTTGAATCGACAAAGTCGTGGCAGAATGCTTTCTGGGCTGACGTTGAGCGAGTCAAGCAAGGGGAGGAGTTACCTCAGACTCCCAGAAAGCAGAAGGTGTGTCTCATTCAGGACGATGAATGACGACGGGTCTTGGACTTACGAGCCTTATGTCTGCGAGTCTTGCCACTCTTGCCACCTTTGAATGAATTAAATACGCCGTCGCGGTCCATCATGAATTTAAGATATCCTAATTCCTCATCATCCAACTCGCTCATAGATGCACTGTTACGACTAAAACTTCTATCAAAATAATCTCTTCCAATATATTTTGCGTTGGCGAGATTTTTTAATTGTCTGATGTTCGCGTTGAGTTTCTTTGTATTACGATGTTTATAGTTTTTTACAAGATCTAATGAGAGTTTATCTGCTTTTGCTAGTGCGGCGGCCGCATTAGCATATGCTGGATTTACTTGTGAAAAACTGTTATTTGGTATGGGAGGTGCCGCCGTAAATGGCGATTTTTTCCTTCCAAAAAAGCCAAGGAGAGAGTCCATTTCTACAATGGTTGCGGCTTATAAAATGAGAGCGTGAGTTCGTGAAAGGGTGCAGAACAGTTTTCAGGATCAGCTCTCTTGTAATTATTTGTGCGTTGGACATAATTACCGACAAGGTTTGTTCTCTGCTCAAAATCTGTTTCAGGGCAGCAGGACGCACTCAAACAACTGACTGAATCCTTTGTGGAAGGCTCCAGCCAACCATTGAGAAGATGATAGGGTTGCTTCATATCCAGATCAGACTTCGCAGGACCAACACTCAAATCATTGACTTCAGAAGATCCATCTGTGACATACCCAATAAATCCACTTTTTTGAGGCATGTTCATATGAACAAGAAGAAGACCAACCAATACTATCCAAAAAACTATAACTGTAGCGAGAGCACTCATTCTCTTTCTCTTTACTTAGGACGCATATCTTTGTGTCCACGTCCTCGCCTCAATTTCATACGCGGCCTTGTCTCTCTTATACAAGGTTGCAATCTCAGGAACAAGTGGATCGTTCGGATTAGGATCTGTTAGCAAACTTGTTATGCTTAGAAGAACCTTGCTGATTGTGAGAGCAGGCGACCACTGACCCTTCAGAATATCTAAACAGATCAGGCCAGCCGCATTAATGTTTGGATGGTAGATCTTGGTTGTAAATTGCAGGTGAGGGGGCTTGAACGGATAGTCAACCGGAAACTGGATGTTTAGTTTAAATACACCTCCAGTATACGGACTATCAGCAGGACCCATAATCACACCTTCCCACCGAAACATATCATCTCCGATAGGGCCTGCACTACAGTTTGTAGGCGGGTCTACCTTCAGATCATTTAGTTCTTTTTGAATCCGCCGCAACGACATATTTTATAATGGTAAGGAAAGTTTAGGCCTACACTGTAGAGATGGTTTCTTTTCTTCCCTTGCTTGCTGAGTTCTTGGGCACCTTTTTACTTGTTCTGAGTGTTCTCGCCTCGGGCGGCAATGCTTTTGTCATCGGCGGCACCTTAGCACTTGTTATCCTTCTGATTGGAAACATGAGTGGTGCCCATGTGAACCCGGCTATCAGTCTGGCCATGTTCATCAAGGGCTCCCTCAGCCTCCAGGAGTTCTTTAGTTTCGTTGTTGTCCAGCTGGTGGGTGCTACGGCGTCGTTGTATGCTTACAACGCTTTTGCCTGAGCTCGAAGAGCCAGGTAAAAGTATGCTAACGAAAGTTACAACGCTTTTGCCTGAGCCTTTGCTTAGGACCGAAACCGCAAATACAACGCAGTCAGTGTAAACAAAACCAATACAACAGGAACCGTTGTTTCTGCTGTAGCGGGATGCATATCGCCAACAAATCCAGCCGTCATGGGTTTAGCACAGTCAGCACCTGGATGAGAAGTCTTAGTAGATCCATCAGGGCAAAAGACTTTCTCTTCGGCATCAAACTCTTCCTGCCTGACCTGTCGATCCAGAACCCACCGTGTTTGTGTCGGTGTTGATCCATCATATTGAATATCGCCAGGATACAAGGCACGAATCCATTCATTTCCATCACGACTCTTAATACGTCCCTGAGCATCTCCAACAGGTAACTTCACCGACTTACACTTTACATAGCCTGTGCCAAAGACTGCATCGACAATGGGTGCCGGATTCAAGGCCGCCTCAGCATCCTCCAGAATTCCAGGGGCCAAACCACGCAATGAAGGAAGTCCAGCCTGCTGCATAGCTGTCTGAGCTCTTTTACCTAACGCATCCCCCTTCGGGATTCCATTTATATAGACCCACATGTCAGCTCCATTGCTGCATTTGGATCCCGTCTTTACAAAGTAATTGATTCCCATTGGAAAAGGCTTGTTACCCATGCTTCTCGTCATGAAGTTACTCGCCTCGCCATATCCAATCATATCCGCATAGTAAGCCACACCCTTTACAGCATCTGTTACGTCAGATAGATTGCCTCCAGGGTGAACACCGACTTCATTCGGCATAGGAAGTTCATCTGCATAATCATAGCTCGGCCCTAGATAATCAGACGATGGTGAAGCTGTAGGTAGAATGGATGTTCTGTTTTCTGCTCCTAAAGACATGTGTCTTCTTCTACTTAGATGGTTCAACTAACAGTGGCCATTCCAACTCTTCGGCGTTGGAACTTTCTTCAAAAAACCCTACCAACTCTCTTGGATAATGATCTGATTACCTATGTTGTAATCTCCGATGAGACCGGAGAGGATGTGAAGCAGATACAAGCAACAAGCTACGGAACACATCCGAAGCTACGCTTGTCGACAAACTCTGAGATTCTTGGAATGTATCGGAACAAACGTAGGTGCCTGGAGCTGGCTCCTACAGACTGGGTGGCTGTCTTAGATTCTGATAATCTCTTTCCTGAGGCCTTTTTCGAAACGATTGCAGATGAACTTCGATCAGCAGATACTAAGACAATCTATGCATCAGCCCATATTGTTCGGCTGTTTCTGAAGACAGGTGAATCTGAGGAAAGGACGGGGCATTTCTCAGGAAATCGTATCAACAAGGAGAATTGGAATAAGACTTTACAAACTCCTGCATGGAACTTTCTTCTCAATGACGGAAACTGGATTGGACATAAGAGTTTGTTGGAGGCTTGGCCTCTGAATATTCCTGAATCAAAAATCAAGGCCACAGATTCTCTTATGATTGTTCGGAATGCAGTTCTTGCTGGATTTACATATTATGTGGTTCCTGACTTACGTTATATTCATACAGTTCATGATGATAGTGAGTGGATTAAAACGGAACAAATGTCGAGTTTTCTATTGGCAACGACTACGTGGACGATCTAAGGGTGCTGTTGCGGCATTTAGCCTGCGTCAAAATTGAGCCTTTAGGCATAATTTGGACTGCGTCAAAATTGAATAGTTCATTTTCGCAAGAACAATCACAAATGGCCGCCACAAAAGATCTCTTTCCTGGCCTTACGAAGTCCAAGAGAGATATATTTACCGAAAAGGAGCTCGAGTATTTTAAGCCCGAGCCCTCATCAAGCACCGAGTTGAATTGTCCAGTTTGCAAAACCCCCTGTGAAGAATCAGAACAAGAAGATTTGATAGTTTGTTCTGGTTGTGGTGAAGTAATGGAGCGGATTCTAGATACGAGTGCAGAATATCGTTTCTTTGGATCCGAGGACAGATCCTCAGTCGATCCGTGTCGTGTAGGTGCCCCTGTTGATAGTCGTTTTCCGTCATCCACTCTCGGCACGATCATTTTAACTAGGTCACAAGGTGGCCCTGCCTCCGCAGGACGAGCAATGGCTCGTATTCGTCGGTATCACACCTGGAACATGATACCTTATAAAGAGCGTTCACTACTCCAGGTCTTTGAACAGTATGCCCTGACGGCGACCAACTTCGGCATCAATACGAGGGCCATTGATTCCGCCAAGGAACTCTATATTCAACTCGTTGAGCATTGTGATCGCAGAGGCATGTCACGTAATTGTGTTGTAGCCAGTTCAATCTATGCTGCTCTCAAGATGGTGGGTGAGCCGCGAAAGCCGAAAGAGATTGCTGATATGTTTCATCTGACGACGGCACAGTTTACAAAGGCCTTCAAGTATTTCCAGGAAGTCTTGGCTCTTGCCAAGCAGCGTGGTCAGATCACAGATGCTCTTGCACCCGCGAACATGGCATCAACAAAGGCGTCTGATTACATTACTCATCCGCTCAGCAAGCTACCCATCTCACGGTCGCAGTATAATGAGATTCAGGAGCTGGCCATGACGATCGCAAACAAGGCAGAAGATTCCCTCATTAGCCCTGAAAATATGCCACCGAGTCTTGCAGCAGGTGTTCTTGCCTTTGTTCTGGCGAGAAAGGGCTATGCTGAAGTTCCACTTGCTCGCATTGCGTCTGTCTGTTCTGTCAGTGAGGGCACACTTACAAAGTGTCTGAAGAGACTCGAGGCTTCGGCGGCTTCTCTGATCTAAACTACAGAATCTATATATAGTATAGAGATGCTCAAACTCCTTGTTTCATCATTTTTTATGTTGGGTATAATGTCCCAGAATACCTCCCCCTCTGTGGCTCCTTCACCTGTGCCGAGACCTCTTCTTTTTACAGATACAACTCTCGCCCCCATTGTTGGTAATTACACAATGGGTTATGTGAATAACACAGTAGAGAATCGTTGTCACCGTGCTACAGCCAAGTTCCAGGCACAGAACACGGGCATTGTCGACATGCTTAAGATGGGTGTGTATTCGCAGGCTGCTGCTGAGACCTGTGGTATCAGTTTTGTTCTTGCGACATTTCCTGATGGCGTGGCTGTTGGATCATCCCTGCTCACGACTTTCACAGATCTTGTTGCTGCCACGCCTGGCACCGATGAATTTGTGAAGTTTAATGCGACACCTTCTGTTTGGTCTGTTGCTGCGGGCCAGAATTATACGGTCACCATTCTTCCCTTCACATGGGCCACTGCTCCTTCAGGGGGAACTGTTGGAGGTTCAACGACACACTGCGTTTTTCAGATTCCTTATGGGCGGCCTGGACTTCCATATGCAGCGGTAGATCAGTATGGTCCCACAGGACAGCCGTGTGGCACTGCACCCTGGACAACAGATCTTGCTGGCGATGGATGGGCTATTCAGCTTCTTCTTAACGGCCACGCTGCTCAGGTTATTGTTCCTTCTGTTTCCTCTACTGTGACGCCTACACCGACCTCGACACAGACACCAACTCCGAGTCAAACAGCAACACCTACACCGAGCCAGACACCCACAGGAACACCGACAATCACTGATACACCTACGCCGTCACTTTCTCCTGGAGCAACAGCGTCAAATTCAGCGACGAATTCAAGAACGCCGAGTCGCACACCCTCAATCAGTGAATCACAGACAGCAACATCTTCTTTAACGCCTTCGCAGACACCAACAATGACACCGAGCCCGACACTGACTCTGCGTATTGGTGCATCACCATCGGTTACACCGACAGAGACTCCGGGTCCTACAGACTCCCCTTCACCTACTTCATCATATAGACCTCTATCGGCAATCAATCAGCAACAGCTTCCGCCGCAGCCTACAACAAATCCAGGGGTTCTTGTGGGGGCGGTTGTTGGAGGTGTTCTTCTAACTCTCTTTGTTCTTGGTGTTGCGATTCGTTATAATATTGTATCTGCTCAGTTGAATGCAAGACCTCGTGTGTCCGCCTGGAGAACAAAGTCAAAGACACGCGTGCCTGATGTAGATGTGAATATGAATCCTCATCTTTTTACAACAAATGTTTCTTTTCGTGTAACTAAACAGAATGGGAGCGTCGTCGTCAACGCCTAGTGGTCTGCCTTCGAAAGAGATTATATTAGCAAAAACAAAAGGTGGACGCGATATTGTTAACCAAATTCTGGACTGGATGGTTAGTAAAACGAATCTGAGAGAGCTGTATTTACTCGCAAATCCCGAGACGTGCAAGAAGTATATCTTTTTAACCGCAGATGCACTCGATGTTCTGTTTAAAAAGATTGAGCTGGAACCGAAAGAGGGAAAGAAGGGATTGATTTATTTTCAGAAGGTAAGTGATCTTACAGAAATGAAGCCTGATGATCCTCGTGCTCGCTCACGTCAGGTCATTTGCTTACGTCTCGCTTTTCTCTATGTTCGTATCTTTCAGGTCTTTGCCTCTCTGTCTCTGAGTGTTCTTGATGTTGATCCTCAAACGGAGATCAAGTTCTATGATAACTTGTCGAGAGTAAGAGCACAAGAGGATAATGTTCCTTTGTTTGGCAGGCCTCAACAAAGAGGTGGTGCTCTTTCTGCATCGGCCTATTTACCTGATTTTATGGAAGTGCTTCGTTCATCCTTAGATCCGGTGCAAAGTGAATCAAGTTATTACAAATTCACAGGATCTAAACTCTTTGTTGATATTCGCAGTGTGACATCTGATGACACAGTGAGAAGTATATATCAATATTCAGGAAGTAAGAAAATTACCAGCCGTCTTGGTGTTTCAATGTCAGCTGATCGTGAGATTGAGATAACTCTTACAGCGATCGTTGATAACAAGGGTCAGCGTATTCCAGATCTTACTATACGTTTCAAGAAACAGGCAATTGGTGATATCTATAGAGATACGCGTAATCGTAGACCAATTGGCGAAGCACTCGAGGCAATCTTCCAGAAAATTGCTTCATCAGAAAAGACTGATAGGGATGAGAGAGAGCAAGGTCAGGGACAAGGACAAGGACAGGGACAAGGACAGGGAGCGATTGCTGGGCTTCATACAAAACTTCTTATTGAATCTTTTAGACAAACTGTGCCTATTAAGGCTCACTGTGTGTCAAGAGCTCTGCAGCTTCTCTCAGATGCTGGTTTAAGATCAGCTGTTCCTGCAGAGGTATACAGCAGTATTTGCAAGACAAAATTCCTTTCTGATAATGCTAGTTTGCCTCCAGCAGGCGAACGCCTGACAAAATCAATGGGAATGTATGCGTTGTCACAGCTTTTCTATGATACTCTTGCAAATGCAACTCCCGCGATAGCCGCTGAAACAAGAGGACAGTATAATGCTTTCTTGGCAAAGATGAAGTTTGTATTCGAGGATACAAATTCCAAAGCACCCGAGACACTTGATTCTATCAGCAATCGTCTTCCTGCTGGAATCTGTGATGATAAAACAAAAGATAAAATTCTAAAGGTTAAAAATCATGAGGTCATACGTCAACTTCGTTCAATCGCGACTCGTATGATCAATTACCAGATTGGTCACACTGCAAATGTCGTGAAGGTTCTCAGAAAGTTATTCTTGTTACCGATCGAGTCAGGAAAGCCTCTGGCCATTCATCCCAACGTGCGAAAGAATGGCATGGAGGAAGTGAATAAGATCGCAGTTGAGGCCAGAAATCTTCTGATCGAGTATTACAGCCAATGCGAGATATTGTATCGCTCAGGGGCTGAAATATTAGTTGCAAATAAGCAGTATGTAACAGCGATTTAATAGATAAACATCGGTTTCTTCGTGTAAAAAGTGCCAGGATGATAGTTAAAGATATACCAGCTATAAGCGGAGTCTCGTTTCCACTTATAACGCGTATTATGAGGCATTCTTGCATCCATTAGGACAAGATCAAAGCCACAATAGTCAATGACGGCTTCGACAGCCTCTTTTTGAAGTTCAAGAGATGCATCTTTGGTTGGTTTAATCCAAAAGACTTCACCAATTGTCCATCCTTCGGGCACAGACCGATGAAAATGATTGACGAGACAGACACGAACTTCGTTCACACCATCTACATAAATATAGGTCTGTGTATCATCGTAGATACTTCCAATGATTTTCACGGGTTTTATAGAATGATGATAGTCCTCATTCTTGCGACGATATAGATAGCGTGAGGAATAGAGTGGAGGTAAAGCAAAAAGAGGATATCCTTCCTTTAAAAAGTAATGAACATAGCGTTTCTCTTCCATCGTGTAACGTAAAATTTCTTGTAGAATATAGGAGGCGAGACCTTTCTTTCTCCATGGAGCGGCTACACAGAAGAAATCAACAACTCCAGCGGAAGGAATATCACAAGGTTTTGAAACGACAAATGCAACGAGTTGCTTTTCTCGATCTCTCAGACCAACAGCAAGCCATCCGTTTTTCAATCCATACCGAATATAATCAACAGATGCAACAAACCGACAGCGTTTTTGAATCTGAAAATGTTTAGTTAAGAGGGCCTGAATATCAGGTGCATCTTTCTCAGATAAACGAACACTGTGAACACCAGCAGGAGCTACTTGTTTACACTGCTCTGTTCTAAGAGTTTTTGAAAAAATCGTCTGTTCTGGTTTTTTCGATAAAGGATTTAAACTTTGAAACCAGTGAGACCATGTAGGTCCTAGTGAAGTTGACCAGAACATTCTAAAATAAATTTGATGGATTTCCTTAGCCTTTCAAAGGCAAACATGTCTGATCCTCCTAAGCGTTGCCAAGCTCTTAACTGCAAGAGCAAGCTAACTCTTTCTGCATTTGCATGTCGTTGTTCTAACTATTATTGTTCAAAGCACAGACTTCCTGAAAGCCATGAGTGTAAGCATGATTTTCAGAAAGAACACAAGGACTTCTTGCTCAAGACTATGAGCACACCTATTGTCGCCGCAAAAGTTGAGCAGCTGTAAAAAATTGAGTCGCGACTTCGCCACTTTACCAGGCAGAGAGATAAATGTCCACTTCCCCTTTTAAGAAGAACACTGCTATTCAGATCCGTGTAATCCGTGACTCAAAGGATCAGGATTCAGATGATAAGATCGCAATTGAGTATGATTCCAGTGATCAGCAGTATGTTGTATCATATATCGATGTAAATTCCTCATCAAAGACCGTTCATACTCTCAACATGGACGGTGATACGCTTGATCAGTATCTAAATAGTCTCTTCACGCTCCTGGCTCTCGATGATCAGCCTTACGCGAATGTTCAGTTTGATATTCCTTGCCTTCCGAGTGTGATCTACAAGGCGACTGATCTGACAAAGAAGAAGCTTGTTGATGCTCTCATGACGGTGATGCCCATCGTGAATGGCAACGTCTACTGAGATAAATACATTGCAACAAGAGTTGGTGACCAACGGCCCATCATCTGAGTCTCTCTCGGATTGAACCAGGCTAACGCATCTTTTTCACGCACATCCTTTGGCATTTTTTCCCAGAGATCCTTGTGCTCATTGAGCCATTCAAACTCCTTTGCGGCTGCGTCAACCTCATCAGAAGTTACAAAGGCCTGAAAGCAGTGATATTGAAAGTAGTGATTCTTGGGGTAATCGGGTTCCTGGCTCTGTAGAACCTTGCCAATATGTCTCAGGTTCATAAGTCTACGAACCTTGGCTTCCTCGGCAACCTCTCTATAGACATTTTCTTGTAGGAGTTTTAATACAGGAGTTCTCATGTGGGTATCCTTTCCTTCCATTTGGCCCTTGGGTGGCTCCCATGTTTTTTTCTTGGGATCTCCCTCGTAGCGTTTTACAACCAGAAACCGTGACTGATCAAATGGAACTCCTGCTTCGTGAATAAATGTGCAGGCTCTCAGATAGACTCTCCAACCCTCTGTCGGATGTTCAACATAGAAGTATCTCTTGTGAGGAGCATACGGTAATTTAGCGGCACCTCTACGTAAGCCACGCTGAAAGACATCCAAAATTGGAACTTCAGACATAGGAGGATTGCCTCTACTTAGGGGTGACGAAAAGAAAGCAAAAAAGCGTATTCAAAGCCGATGACAGTTAAATCAGTAAATTTTGTATAGACCCAACCAGCAGCCTCAGCAGATTTTACAATCTGTGCAATCTCGGGCATGGTAAACCGATGCCGTTGCTTTCTAATTCGCCCATCCTTGAATTTGAAACTCTCGCGAAACTCAGCCCGAGGATCTGTCAGCTCAAACTTACCCGTATACTCGAACTTGTCAAAGGTGACTTTGCTTTCTGTGACACGTTCATCCGCATATTTCTGAAGAGAGAATCCCATCCACGGACTCGCTGATTCAAGCATAGGA
>Ga0007834_1000330_pt1 | contig 15599 bp, 10 predicted proteins | sample CryBogCBE06Nov07_FD_71233 | JGI IMG/M metagenome (GOLD analysis project Ga0007834, IMG submission 71233) | Freshwater microbial communities from Crystal Bog, Wisconsin, USA - CBE06Nov07 | ecosystem: Environmental > Aquatic > Freshwater > Lake | place: Crystal Bog, Wisconsin, USA | collected...
GGAGATCGAGAGCACGATCGTCGATCCGGAGGGCACCGCGGGTGGGTTGAGGTCGGTCGATCCTGCGACGGTGTAGGAGACGACTTGCCCGGCAGGCACCGTTGAGGAGTACGAGGTCGCCGACGTCGGACAGGTGCCGTGCAGCTGTGCGGTCGCGAGTTGCGCTTCGGCTTGCGTACAGCTGAGCCCTGCGAGCGATGGCACGGTCACCGATGCGGCGCCAATGGAGAGTTCCAAGGTGACCACTCGGCCGGATTTCACCTTCGTCCCTGGAGCGACCGACTGGCTGATGACCTGGCCCACGGGGATGGTCGGTGAGACCGCACCAGGCCCGAAGGTGGCCACGAGTCGGGCGTCGGCCAAGATCGTGGTGGCCTGATCCTTCGTGGCACCCACGACGTTCGGCACCGTGACGTTCGCCGAGTTCACCGAACGGTAGGCCAGGTACCCGCCACCGAGGAGGCCGAGGAGGAGGAGCACGGCCACCACCCACGGCCACCGGCGACGACGAGGACCATCCCAATCCGGAGCATCATCGACGTCGGTGAGTTGCTCCGCGCCGAGACCACCAGCCGCGACCGCAGCCGTGGCCATCGTCATTGGGTCGCGCCCTGCGCCTGCAATTCCCTGCGACGCGTTCGTCACGGTTAGCACTGATCCGGTGAGCTCGGTCGCCGATGGCGGCCGGAATCCAATACTCGACTGCATGGGCACCGCCGCAGCCGTCGTCCCACTCGTCGCCACCGACTCTTGGATCATCGCCGTGGCATCGGGTTGAGGCATGATCCCCGTGGTCTGGGTTCCCTGAACGACAGCGGTCGCCGTTGACCGACGGGTGGCAGCAGCAGAGATGGGGCCAGGCCCAGGCAGCGTTGCCGCCAGCGCATCGAGGCGTTCGGCGAACCCGGCAGCATCGAGGCGAGCGTCGGGTTCGGGGGCAGCAGCACGCGCCAGCAGCGCATCGAGTTGTCCGAGGCTTGGGTGGTGGGGCAGCGCCACACCGACACGCGCCATGAGCGTAGAAATCGCCGACGTGGCGTCGAAGGGGACTGACCCGGTGGCGGCCTCGTAGAGGACCACGGCCAAGGCGTAGACGTCGGAGCGGCCGTCGATTGCCATCCCAAGCGCTTCTTCTGGCGATGCGTACTTTGCGTGCTCGAGATCGAACCGGTGCTCTCCAGAGGCGAAGGGATCACGACCGGCAGGCACGGCGTGGAAGTCGGTCAGCCGAATACGGTCGTCTTCGTCGAAGAGCAGGTTGGCGGGCGTGACCGCGCCGTGGACGATCCCACTGGCATGGGCTGAGGCCAGTGCATGGGCCGCCTGCGAGCCAACCGAGACCACTTGGGGCAAGGTGAGCGTGCCGTGCTGATCGAGGACTTGACGCAGAGAACCACCAGGGAGGTACTCGAGCACCATGAATGCCGAGGCGGCATCATCTGACCAGTCGTAGACCCGAAGGATGGAGGGGTGGTTGAGGCCAGCGATGGCCTTCGCCTCAGCGGCGAAGCGTTGGCGGAACTCCGGATCGAGCGCCTTGGCTGCGTGCGCCACCCGCACAGCTACCTGGCGTTGGAGGGACACATCCTCGCCGAGGTAGGTGGTCGCAGTTGGGCCATCGCCGAGCAGCGCGATGAGGCGATACCGTCCGTCGAGCAGGGATCCAATCAAGTCGGCGGGCGTGGTCATGGCTGACTCAGGAGACTACTGCCCACGTTTGCTCGCCGGTGGGACGGTGGAAGAGGTGTCACTCGGGGAGCGTGCCGGTTGCGAGCAGGTGCTCGAACGACGCCGCGTCGACGATGGGGATCGAGAGCGTCTCGGCCTTGGTCAGCTTGGATGCGCCGGGTGCATCGCCAGCCACGACGCAGAAGGTCTTCTTCGAGACTGATCCCGGTGACGTTCCCCCACGAGCGAGCACAGCAGCTTCTGCCCCATCTCGGGTGTACCCCTCGAGGGAGCCCGTGATCACGACCGCCTTGCCGAGCAGGGTTTGAGGGAGTCCGCTCCCCCCGCTTCCCTCGACGCCGACGCCTGCCTGCTCGAGGCGCTCGAGGAGGGTCCGGCCATGTGCGCTCTGAGCGAACTCGACGATACGTCCAGCGATCACCGGCCCAATGCCATCGAGGGCGGCGAGTTGGTCGACCGTTGCGGACGCAACGGCTGAGAGCGTGGGGAACGCAGCGCTCGTGATGCGGGCTGCTGCTGGGCCAACGTCGTGGATGCCGAGGCCGATCAGCACTCGGTGCATGGGCTGGCGGCGTGATCCCTCGATCGCGGCACAGAGCTTGGTGGCAGAGATCTCGCCGAGTCCCTCGAGGCCCTCGAGCACTGCTGGGGTCAAGGTGTAGAGGTCTGCTGGTGAGGCCACGAGTACCGCGTCGACGAGTTGCGCCACACGGCTCTCCCCGAGTCCTTCGATGTCGAGGGCCGTTCGAGACGCGAAGTAGGTCAACCCTTGGATGATCTGTGCTCGGCACGAGCGGTTCACGCACGTGGTGTCGCTCTCGCCGTTGAGGCGAGCCAACGGTCCACCGCACGAGGGACAGGTGGAGGGGAACTGCCACGGGCCCGGCCGGCCCGGACGAGTCGCTTGACCCGGAGCAGGCCCAACGACCTCGGGAATGACGTCGCCGGCCTTGCGCACGACGACCACGTCTCCGGGTCGAACGTCTTTGAGCGCGACTTGGTCTTCGTTGTGGAGCGTCGCCATAGCGACCGTCGTCCCGCCGACGAACACCGGTTCCAAGACGGCGAAGGGCGTCACCCTGCCGGTCCGCCCAACTGAGATCTGAATGTCGAACAACGTGGTCGTGCGCTCTTCGGGAGGGAACTTCTTGGCGATTGCCCAGCGGGGCGCTCGAGAGGTGGATCCCAGGTCCTCGTAGAGGGTCCGATCATCAACCTTGACGACCGCTCCATCGATGTCGAAGGACAGCAGGTGCCGCTCGGCTTCGAATCGAGCGCACGCCTCGAGCATCTCCTCCACCGACGCAGCGACGACGGCACGACTGGTCACCGTGAACCCGGCACCGCGAAGGAGCTCCAAGACGCCGTGCTGGGTCGAGGGGTCCCACGCACTCCCGGGCGCCACACCCTCGGTCGGCCCGAGGAGGTAGGCGAGGAAGGAGAGCGGTCGAGTAGCGGTGATGCTCGAATCCTTCTGCCGGAGCGATCCCGCTGCTGCGTTCCTCGGATTGACGAACGCCTTCTCCCCGAGTTCGAGTTGGCGACGGTTCATCGCTTCGAAGGCAGCTCGCTCCATGTAGACCTCACCACGGATCTCGACCAGCGCCGGTGGCGCTCCGAGATCGGGGTTGAGCACCTTGGGAATCGACGAAATGGTGGCGATGTTGTCGGTGACGTCCTCGCCGGTCGTCCCATCGCCACGGGTCGCTCCTCGCACGAGGACCCCGTCCACGTAGGTGAGCGACATGGCGAGTCCGTCGATCTTCGGCTCGCAGCAGAACGTGAGGGGGTGACCCCCAGCGAGCTTCACGGCACGATCAGCCCAGGCCCGCAGTTCGTCGTCATCGAAGGCGTTGTCCAGGCTCTGCATGGGCGCGGCGTGAACGACTGGTGAGAACGCAGTGGAGAGCGCTCCACCCACCGTTCGGGTCGGCGACGTCTCCCCGGCGAGCTCGGGATGGGCTTCTTCCAACGCCCGCAGCTCGCGTACCAGCGCGTCGAACTCGGCGTCGGCGATCTCTGGAGCGTCGTCGAGGTAGTAGCGCTCGGTGTGGTGTGCGATCAGCGTCCGGAGCGCGTGCACTCGGGCTGCGGGATCCTCCGTCACGCCACCACCGCCGAACCGAGAACCACGTCAGGGTCAGCGGGGTCGTAGAACGCCAGGGTCTGTCCCGGAGCAACGAGGCGAGCAGGAGTGTCGAGGGTGACCGTGGACCGATCGTCGCTGATGACCCCCGGCGCTGGCCTACCGTGGGCGCTGACCTGCACGATGACCGGGCCGCAGGGCAATTCGTCGCTGGTGGTGGTGAGCATTGCGGCGTCGAGTCGGATCGCCGATGCCATCGCCCCGTCGAGCGGTGCCACCGTGACGGTGTCGGTGTTGAGGTCGACGTCGACCACGTAGCGCCGCGTGCCATCGGGGCCGGCACCAATGCCACGCCGCTGCCCCAAGGTCACAAGCTGAATGGCAGCAACCGTTCCGAGTGCTTGGCCCGTTGGCTGGTCGATGACTCGGCCACTGCGCAGCTCGAGGCGCGTGCTCAAGAAGCCGTCTCGACCACTGGTCGAGGGGATGAAGCACACGTCTTGACTGTCGGGCTTGGTCGCGGTGCGCAGTCCGAGTCGTACCGCGTGGTCACGGACCTGGGCCTTGGTCATCTCCCCCACCGGAAGTTCGAGGGCGGCGATGGTGGATGCGGGGAGCATGGAGAGGACGTAGGACTGGTCCTTCAGCGGATCGGCACCTCGAGCGAGTCGACGAGTGGGAGCCACCGTCCGCTCGACGATTCGAGCATGGTGCCCGGTGGCCAGCCGGTCGAAGCCGAGCCGGCGGCACTGGTCCAGCATCAAGGAGAACTTGATGTGGCGGTTGCACTCAATGCAGGGGTTCGGAGTCTTGCCCGCAGCATGACCCTCGATGTAGGGGGTCACGACCGCTGCCATGAACTCCTCGCTCAAGTTCACGACATGGTGGGCGATCCCGAGTTGCTGGGCCACCCGCCGGGCGTCGTCCACGTCGGTCGCAGCGCAGCACCCCGAATCGCTCGGTCCGCCCCAGAGACGGAGCGTCACGCCGGTGACGTCGTGGCCCTGCTCGACGAGCAGCGCTGCAGCAACGGAGGAGTCCACTCCTCCCGACATCGCGATGGCAACCTCCATGCCACTCAGTCAACCAGACCGGTGTCGTCCATCAGGCGCGTCGCCGCAATCGTTCGACGACCGCGCTCACGGCCGCAATGGCCGCTTCGACCTCGGCCTCGGTAGTGGTGTGGCCCAACGTGAACCGCACCGCGCCCCGGGCAGCACTCGGCGCGAGGCCAATCGCGGCCAGTACATCGCTCTGCTCGATGGCGCCACTCGCACAACTCGAGCCGGCCGATGCGGCCACGCCACTCCGGTCGAAGCCGAAGAGGAGCTCATCGGCGATCATCCCGTCGAAGTGCACGTGGAGGTGACCCGGCAACTGGGGGGCAGTCGAGATCGTCGCCACCGCACCAGCGCCGTTCACGAGTCCGTCGCGCAGTCGATCACGGAGGCGGCTCACCGTTGCCGCTGCCTCCACAGCATCGCGCACTGCGCAGCGCAGCGCAGTGGCCATGGCCACGGCACCGAGGGCATCTTGGGTCCCTGCCCGGTGGCCCAGCTCTTGACCCCCGCCGACGAGGAGTGGCGCCAAGGGGACGCTCCGTCGGATGAGGAGTGCGCCGGTGCCCTTGAGTCCCCCGAGCTTGTGCCCAGAAATGGTGACGAGGTCGCATCCAGCCGTGGTGATGGCCAGGTCGTGCCATGGAGCGGTCTGGACGGCATCAGTGTGCACGACCGCTTCGGGGGCGATGCGGTGGGCACGAGCGGCGATGTCGGCCACTGGCTGCACGGTGCCGAGTTCGTTGTTCGCTGCCATCACCGAGACGAGGGCGGCCCCTCGACTGAGCAGGCTCGCCACGTCTCGAGGATCGACCCGGCCCTCGGCGTCAACACCAACGACGTGCACCGTGGTCCCTCGGTGTGCCGCTTCTCGGGCGCAGGCCTCTGCCACGGCCTTGTGCTCAATGGCAGAGACGATGATGGTGTTGGCCACCGACGCTGGCTTCGCCGCCATGACGCCGGCGACCGCCCAGTTGTCCGCCTCGGTCCCACCACTCGTGAAGACCACGCCCTGAGCGGGAGTCCCGGTCAACGCGCCGATCTCCTCTCGAGCATCGTCTAAGACGAGACGAGCAGCGCGCCCTGCAGCGTGGGCACCGCTCGGGTTGCCGTAGGCGGCCAGGTGCTCGGTGACGACCGCGATCACCTCGGGACGGAGCGGCGTTGCCGCTGCGTGATCGAGGTAGACCATGGACTTAAGCGACGTAGACGGTCTTGATGTTGCAGAACTCTCGCATCCCGAGCGCCGAGAGCTCGCGTCCATAGCCACTTCGCTTGATTCCACCGAAGGGCAACTCTGGCGTTGAGGCCACGATGGCGTTCACGAACACCATGCCCGCCTCGATCCCTGCCACGCATCGCTCCTGCTCGGCCGGGTCCATGGCCCACACCGATGCCCCAAGACCCCACGGCGTGGCATTGGCCACTGCGATCGCCGCATCGAGATCCGGAACGGACTGCACCACAGCGACGGGACCGAAGAGCTCCTCGCAACCAGCACGCATGGACGGGTCGACTCCGGTCAGCACTGTTGGGCGGTAGAAGAAGCCCGGGCCATCGACCGCCACGCCCCCGGCGTGCACCGTTGCCCCATTGGCCACTGCATCCGCCACCTGCTCGGAAATCTCCTGGCGCTGGCTGGCCGAGACGAGTGGTCCAACGTTGGTTGCCGGGTCCATGGGGTCCCCAACGACGAGGGCATCCATCTGCTCAGCGAATCGGGCCACGAACTCGTCGTAGCGATCAGCGACCACCAAGAACCGCTTGGCAGCGATGCAACTCTGGCCGTTGTTCTGCACACGACCAGTCACCGCCATCGGCACTGCTCGATCGAGGTCGGCGGAACTCGCGACGATGAAGGGGTCGGATCCTCCGAGCTCGAGCACGCACTTCTTGAGGGCTGCTCCAGCAGCTGCACCGACCGATGCCCCGGCTGCTTCGCTCCCCGTCAGCGTCACCGCAGCGATGCGATCATCAGCGATGAGCGCCGCCACCTTGGAGGCAGGTAGGAAGAGATTGGTGAAGACCCCGTCGGCGAACCCTGCCCGGCGGAACACATCTTCGAGACAGAGCGCTGCCCGCGGGACGTTAGAGGCGTGCTTTAAGACACCGACGTTTCCGGCCATGAGCGCAGGGGCTGCGAATCGGACAACCTGCCAGAGCGGGAAGTTCCACGGCATGACCGCCAGCACACAGCCAATCGGGTCGTAGCGCAGTTCAGAACGACTCGCCGGGGACTCGACGGGCTCAGGCGCCAGCATGGCAGGGCCGTGGTCGGCGTAGTAGCGCATCGTCATGGCGCACTTGAGTACCTCGCCCTTGGCCGCAGCGAAGGTCTTGCCCATCTCCTCGGTCAAGATCGTGGCGATGTTCGGGAGTTCGCCTTCGAGGACCTCGGCTGCAGAGCGGAGCCACATGGACCGGTCGCTCAGACTGGTGGTGCGGTACCACTGGAAGGTTGCAACCGCCCGATCGAGGAGTGCGTCGACCTGCTCGTCGGTGTGATCGGGGTGGGTCTCGACGACGGCGCCAGTGGTTGGGTTCACAGAGGTATACGGCATGGCTTCAGTCTGCCTGAGGAATTCCCGGTCGTGGCGCGTCAGGTGGCGAGTCCGACCGCCTCGCCGAGGAGACGCCGCAGGACCTTGCCGGTCGACGTCATCGGGAGCGCGTCGAGTCGGTAGTAGTCCTTCGGTCGTTTGAAGGGTGCGAGGTGTTCGATCGCACGTTCCCGAAGCCGCGCTTCGGCACCATCGTCTCCCACGAGTGCGCAGCAGACGCGTTGACCCCAGGTCGGGTCATCCCATCCGAAGATCGCCAGTTCGGTGACTCCATCGGTTCCCGCTAACGCCGCTTCGACCTCGGCGGGGTAGACGTTGACGCCACCGGAGATGATGAGGTCGTGGCGTCGACCGGTGAGGAAGAGGAAGCCATCGTCATCTAGGGTTCCGAGATCTCCAACCGTGCACGATGTGCCGTCCCACGCCGCAGCAGTGGCCTCGGGTTGACCGAGGTAGGACCAGCGAGCGAACTCGGGGACGTCGCACCAGATGGTGCCAACGCCATCCCCTGCGCCGTGGTCAGCATCGAGCGGTCGAATCGAGAGGGTTCGGCCCTGGCGGGCTCGACCAACGGTTCCCGGTCGCTCCAGCCACTCCTCTTGCGTGCAGAACGCGAACTGCGTCTCTGAGGCGCCGTAGAACTCGAGCACCCCTCGCCCGCCGACCCGCTCCATCGCGGCGCGCTTGAGTGCTGGCGGACACGCCGATCCGGCGTGGGCGAGGTACCGCAAGCTGCTGAAGCGTTCGTCGTGGCCGAGGCCCGGATGGCCGAGGACCCGCTGGAGGTGGGTCGGCACCATGAACGCTGCTGTCGGCTGATCGACGCGCAGGCTGTTGAGGGCCGCTCCGGCCTCGAAGTGCGGGGTCACGAGGAGCTCGCCACCAGCGGCGAGCACCGACGTGGCGAATCGAACGGCGACGGTGTGGTGGAGCGGAGAGCACATGAGGAAGCGATCCGACGGGCCGAGATCCCAGACCGCGAGCTCGTCGTCGACGACCGCTCGAGCGGTTCGTTCGTCGAGGACGCCGTTGGTGACCGCCTTGGGCACACCCGTCGTCCCCGAGGTGAAGTGCATCGTTCGCGTGAGGGGGACCTCGGCGATGTCCATCGTTGCGTCACCGAAGAGCGCGGCGAGTGCTACTCGGTCCTCGATGCAGTGCGGGTCGCCGAGGATGGATCGCTGCACGGCGCGTTCAGCAGGCGTGAGGCCTGGGTTCATCACCGCAGGTCGGAGCCCAGATCGGCTGGCGCCGAGAATTGCGGCCAGCAGGTCGACCGAACCCGGCAGGCAAAAGGCCACGATGTCCCCGTCGCGCAAGCCGGCGGTGGCTCGGAGACCCGCGGCTGCTCGTCGAGCGAGACGGTCGGCATCACGTGCCGTGAGGAGGAAAGGTGAGGAAGAAGAGGGCATCAAGCAAACGCAATCCTGCCACGCTCGACCCTTCCACAAATGATGGATGCATCGCTAGCGACAGTTCGGATGATTCCTGCAAACAGTAAATCCAATTTCTTCTGAAGATCGGCGGGACGAAATCATCGACGGAAACCGAAGAGCTCCCAATGTCCGTTCAGCACTTCGACAATCACGAATTCCTGGTACCCGACTGCTGCCAGAACTCGGCCATGAAGGAACGTGGAATGGAGGCCCGCACGACTCAGGTCTGGCCTCGCAGCTGTGCTCAGGCCATCAGACTGGCGACGACATGCCGCCACCAAGCAAAGCGGGCAGGGCAGTTGCCCGCATGCGCTTCAGCACTCGGTGATCAACTGGCGTGGCGGCCGGGTGCAGGCCACCATTGCTCGCGACGAGTGCATCCCAAGCACGTAAACGGGCTGAGGCAACGGCGTCATTTGCCAATTCGAGGCAGTCGAGACGGTCGTTGTTGACATCGACCGTGATGGTGTCACCATCTTCAACGAGAGCAATAGGGCCACCAAGCAGGGCCTCTGGAGCGATGTGTCCAATGACGAGGCCCACAGAGCCTCCTGAGAAGCGTGCGTCGGTCATCAGGGCAATGGTGATGTCGTGCTTTCGACACAGTGAGGTGATCTTGGAGGTGGGGTCGAGCATCTCGGGCATACCCGGGGCGCCGCGAGGTCCCTCGTAGCGGATGACGACCATGTCGTTATCGACAAAGCTCTCGGGCGACTCATCGAGAGCGGCGATGAGTGAGCGCTCAGAGTCAAACACCCGGGCCCGACCGGTAAACACGCCGTCGGCAATGCCGCTTTCGACCCCGGCCAATTTCAAAATTGCTCCACCTTCGGGAGCGAGATTGCCGTGAAGCAGGCGCAATCCACCAGTGCTCTTGAAGGGCTTTGCCACCGAGTAGATGACCTGATGGTCAGCCGCCGGTGGGGTGAGACGAGCGACCTGCTCGGCCAGCGTTTCACCGGTGCAGGTCATGGTGGTGCCGTCAAGGAAGCCAGCTGCGAGGAGTTCATTCACCACACTCGGCAGGCCGCCGGAGGCTTCCACGTCGACCATGGAAAACTCACCGAAGGGACGCATATTCACAATGACGGGTAGGCGGTGAGACAGTTCGTTAAAGGCATCTTGACTCAAGACGTCGGTCCACAGGTCGAGTCCAGCAGCGCGGGCAATCTCAACGCTGTGCAGCATGACGTTGGTGGATCCACCCATGGCCATCGCCACGGTGAGGGCGTTGCGCAGTGAGGCCGGGGTCACAATGTCACGGGGACAAATATTGCGCTCAGTCATGATGGCGAGGCATTGCACGAGTTCGTCAGGGAACTCGGTGAGCCGACGAGGATCATCCGACGGAGGAGCAACCATGTGGAGCGGTTCGAGCCCGAGTACCGCAATGAACGTCTGCATGGTGTTGTAGGTGAACATGCCACCACAGCTGCCCTGGCCGGGACAGGCATTCATGGTTACCTCGGCACGGGCATCCTCGTCGGTGCTCGTCGCATACTGAAAAGCCGTGACGAGGTCGATGCGCTCGCCGCTTGAGGGGAGGTGGCCAGGCTTAATCGAGCCATCGGAGAGAATGACTGCGGGGACGTTGTGCTCGAGCATGGCAGCAACGGTGCCAACCGGTGGCTTGTCACATGCCACCACCGCAATGGCGCCTGCGACCCGGTTGGCGGCGAAGTGACTAGCAGCCACGTCGTTGACGAGTTCACGACCAACGAGTGAAAATCGCATCTCGGGCGTGCCGTTCAGCTGGCCGTCTGACACGCCCACGGTGAAAGCGGGGGCAATCAGCCGATTGGCCCGCCCGTCAGCGGCGATGCGTCGTGACATGGCGGCCTGGACGGCGGCCACTTTGGCTTGCACTCCGAGGTAGCACTGGCTGTCACCGAGGTTGCCGAGCACGGCCCAGACGGGATCGTGAATTTTCGTGGGGTCTTCGCCGAGAAACGCCGCCGTGCCGACGCGCTGAACGTCGCGACCTGGGTTGCCGGCGGACCTTACGTTGACGGGCGTTGCGGTTTCGAGACCTTCAGTCATGCAGGGAGTTTAGTGAGTGGTCGAGATCGATCCAAAGACTCGCCACCCTACAGACGTCACTTCGGACGATTTGGTCACTTGAGGTGCGGCTCAGCCAGTGTTCGACGACGACAGCAAAGCACCAACGCTGAATGGGTACACCTGAAGGACTCGTTTCTCTTCAGGTGATGGCGCCAACTGAAGCAATGACGAGAATCATGGAAATTCCCCAGAGGCGATCATCGAAATTCCCCACCCCGTGAGAGCGGCAGTGGGCCACGAGGTCCACCAAAAGAAGGTGGGCTCCTTCGAGGCTGGTGGTTCTTGAGCCAACCAACCAGAAGGGACCCTCCTCCATGCTCACAAGAGGAGAAGACGTGGAAGCCCACGCATTAAAGGAACGGGGATGGACGATCTCGTCCATTGCCGAGCACCTCGGCCGGGATCGAACGACGATCCGGGGCGATCTCAAGGGAGAACGAACACCGGGAGTCCGGGTGCGAACTGCACCCAATCCACCGGAGCCCTTCGTTGCCGACCTCACCCAGCGACTGGCCGACGACCCGCACGTGTGGGCCGGCGCCCTGTTCGACGAGGTCACCCGCCTCGGCTACGCGCTCAGCTACCCGAGCTTCACCCGCCAGGTGCGAGTTCGTGGCTTGCGCCCACACTGCGAGGCCTGTGACGGGGTCGCGGGTCGCGACACCGTTGAGATCTTCCACCCGGCGGGCGAGGAGACCCAGTGGGACTGGTTTGATCGGCGCCGAGCCCCCTGGGGCCAAACCGCCTCCGTGCTGCTCGGAACCCTGCCGCACTCGGGGCGCATCCGCGGAACCCTGTCCGAGTCGCTCGACCAACCCCATCTCATCGTCGCGATGGACCGGGTGATTCGCAAGCTCGGTGGCACCGCGCGCGATTGGCGCGTCGATCGGCTCGCCACGGTGATTGTGCCGGGCACGAGGGACGTCCAGCCGAGCTTCGCGCCAGTCGCCAAGCACGACGGGGCAGTGGTCGAACCCTGTCCGCCGCGGCGGAGCAATCGCAGGTGCGCACCGTGGCGCAGGAGCCGTGGTGCACCATAGAGGGATGACCACTACCCCCCTCAACGAGGCCCGAGCCCTCCTCAACGGCTGCGCCTCCATTGCGGTGCTCTCGGGTGCCGGCCTATCGACGGGTTCGGGCATTCCTGACTTCCGAGGGCCGAATGGGCTGTGGACGACCGACCCTGATGCCGAGATGCTCTCGGACTTCGACCACTACGTGAGCGATGCATCGATCAGAGTGCGGGCCTGGCGAAGCCGACTCCAATCACCGGTGTGGACGGCAACACCCAACGCAGGTCATCTCGCCCTCGTGACCCTCGAACACGCCGGTCGCCTCGCTGGCATCGTGACCCAGAACATCGACGGGCTGCACCAGTTGGCAGGATCCTCGCCCCACCTCGTCAACGAGGTGCACGGTTCGGTCCATCGGGCGATCTGCCTCACCTGCGGCCACGAACAGCCCATCGAGATCGTCCTCGAACGCGTCGCCGCTGGAGAGGAGGACCCTCGCTGTCGCGATGGCGCCTTCAATTGCAGCGGCATCCTCAAGTCATCGACGATCTCATTCGGCCAATCGCTCCTCCCTCATTCAATGGATGACGCGGTGGCGACCGTCGCGAACGCCGATGCGCTCCTCGCCGTTGGCACCACGCTCGGCGTGCACCCCGTGGCGTCGATCGTGCCTCTGGCCTCGCGTGCGGGACTACCCGTCATCATCGCCAACCGTGGCGAGACGCGCTACGACCACCTGGCCGACGTCCTCTTAGACGGGGATTTAAGCGAACTCCTTCCGGAGCTGCTTGCCTAACCCTTCTTCGTGAAGCGTGGTTTCAGTGCGAACCACGTAATCGAGATCACGGCGGCGATCACGCCGACGATGCCGAGTTGCTTGGAACTTGCCCGTGGTGCCATGCCCAAACTCTACCGCTGGCCTCAGCCGTGCGGCGAGGAGGAGGCGCTGAGCAGCGCAGCGAACGGTGCAAGGTCGCCGCGATCTTCAGGGTGCCACTGCACCGAGATGCAGAACCCGCCCGAGGTTCGCTCCATTGCTTCCACAATTGGTGGGACGCCAGCGTCTTCAACCGAGGTTGCGGTCACCACGAGACCCTGGCCGAGGACGTCAACCACCTGGTGGTGGCTGCAACTGACGGTCGGGTGGTCGCCGAAGATTCGTGCGGTGACGGTTCCAGGAACTACCGAGACTTCTCGAGCGGCGTACTGCCCGAACCCAGGCTGGTGGTCCCCGTGACCAATCACATCGGGGAGGTGTTGGTGCAGTGTTCCTCCGAGCGCCACGTTGAGCAGTTGGTGCCCACGGCAGATGGCCAAGATCGGCAGATCCACCGCCAAGGCTGCCCGGAGCAGGGCGAGTTCTGACCGGTCTCGAACGAGGCTCGTGGTGCCGAGTCTCGGATCGGGTGCAGCGCCGTAGAGCGAGGGGTCGACGTCGAGTCCCCCAATGACCACGAGTCCATCGAGCGCGGCGATGACGGAGTCGGCACCTGCTTCTGGATCAGCCGCAACGGCAGGCAAGAGCACCGGGCGACCACCCGCTGCAGCGACCAGATCGGTGTAGGTCGATGGCGTCAGCGACGCTGGTTTCTTCGTCGGACCCCACGGGATCTCGACCTGGTACGTCGTCAGTCCAATGAGTGGCGTCCTCATGGCGCCACCCTACGCGGCGCGCACCTCGTCGGGGTGCAGTCGGCGCCGCCTCTAGGTATCGGCAAGAGTGGAGCATGGCCACTCTCCATGAACTCAACGACGCGATCGCTTCGGGAACCATTGACACGGTCATCGTGTGCTTCCCTGATCTCTACGGGCGTCCCGTCGGCAAGCGCATCACCGCACCATTCTTCACACAGACGGTGGCCGAACACGGCACGGAATGCTGTGACTACCTCCTCGGGTCCGACATCGATCTCAATCCCATGCCTGGCTACACCTTCGCCAACTGGGAACAGGGCTACGGCGATCTCGTCGCGAAAATTGACCCCGACGCACTGTGGTTGCTCCCCTGGCAGGACCGAACCGCACTCGTGCTCTGCGATGTGACGAACCACCACGGCGACCTCGTCGAGGTTGCCCCTCGGACGATCCTCCGCCGCCAGATTGAGCGAGCCGCTGAACGAGGCCTCGAGCTCTTGTGCGCCACCGAGCTCGAGTTCTACCTCTTCAACGAGACCTACGAAGCCGCCACCGCGCAGAACTTCGCCACGCTCACCCCTCGAGCCAGCCACTTAGAGGACTACCAAATCCTCCAGACGAGCCGGGACGAGTTCCTCCTCGGTCGCATCCGACGAGAGATGCTCGCTGCTGGTTTGCCCGTTGAGTCGAGCAAGGGAGAAGCAGGTCGCGGCCAACACGAGGTCAACCTCACCTACGGCGCACCCCTCACCGTGGCCGATCGCCACGTGCTGCTGAAGAACGGCATCAAGGAAATCGCGGCCCAAGAGGGATGCTCGGTGACCTTCATGGCCAAGTGGTCCATGGCTGAGGCAGGCAGCTCGTGTCACCTCCACACGTCACTTCGATCAACGGCCACCGGTGCGGCCCTCATCGGCGACGACGCTGCACCAGATGGCCTCTCGAGCATTGGGCGCCAGTTCTTAGCTGGCCAGATCGCCGGCGCTCGTGAGCTCACCTGGATGTGGGCTCCAACGCTCAACTCCTATCGACGGTTCACGCCCAACAGCTGGGCTCCAACCGCGCTCGCTTGGGGCGAGGACAACCGGACCTGCGGATTTCGGATCGTGGGTCACGGCGAGAATCGACGGGTCGAGAACCGTATTCCCGGTGCCGATGCCAACCCCTACCTCGCCCTCGCCGCGTCGATTGCTTCGGGCCTCTACGGCATTGACCACGAACTCGAACTCGGCGCCCCCTTCTCGGGCAACGCCTACACCGCAACAGCCATCGAGCGGATTCCGAGCACGCTGCCTGATGCCCTCTCCCGCCTCGAGCACAGCGCAATCGCCGAAGAGGCATTCGGCAGTGACGTACTCGCCCACCTCACCAACACTGCCCGCCAAGAGTGGCTGGCAGCGAATGCCGTGGTCACCGACTACGAACTCCGACGGAACTTTGAGCGCATCTAGACGCGAACGAGCGCCGGGCGAACCCGGCGCTCGTTGACTGCTGCAGAGAACTGCGGGATTTACTTGTGGGCTTCGATCTCGAGCTCGAGCTTGACCTTGTGGCCAACGACGAGCGAGCCGTCCTCGAGGGCACCTTCGAAGGCGACGCCGAAATCACGACGGTCGATCTCCGTCGAGGCCTCGAAGCCAACGACAGTGCCGCCCTGCATGTTGGCGCCGGTGCCGTTGTAGGTGAGGTCGAAGTCGACGCTCTTCGTGACGCCACGGAGGGTCAGGTCAGCGGTCAAGGTGTAGCGGTCGCCGCCCTTGGGGGTGATCTTGGTTGACGTGAGCGTCAAGGTCGGGTGGTTCTCCAAGTCGAGGAAGTCCGGGCTCTTCAGGTGGCCATCACGCATCTCGTTGTTGGTGGTGATCGACGCGGCCTGCACGACGGCGTTGACTGACGAGGCTTCGGCGTTCTCGCCGATCTCAATGGTGCCCTCGAATTCGGTGAAGTTGCCACGGACCTTGGCGGCGACGAGGTGGCGAACGCTGAAACCAACGTTCGAGTGCACTGCGTCGACGACGTAGGTGCCAGGGGTGGGAAGACTGCTCATGGTGGTGCTCCTT
>Ga0007834_1000331_pt1 | contig 15531 bp, 6 predicted proteins | sample CryBogCBE06Nov07_FD_71233 | JGI IMG/M metagenome (GOLD analysis project Ga0007834, IMG submission 71233) | Freshwater microbial communities from Crystal Bog, Wisconsin, USA - CBE06Nov07 | ecosystem: Environmental > Aquatic > Freshwater > Lake | place: Crystal Bog, Wisconsin, USA | collected...
AATTCAATGGGTAAGCAACTAATGAAAATGATAAAAAGGGTAAGTAGATGCGTAATTTAAAAAAATATGCATAAATACACAATAAGAGCCTATAGTTGGGCATAAAAAATTGAAAAAACAGGACATTTAAAATGGCATTACTAAAAATTGAACCGTATATACTAGATAGCACAGCAAACTTTACGTTTGCAAATGCTAACATCACCGCAAATTTATTAGCCGGAAACGCTAACATTACAGGTAATTTAATATCAGGTAATGCTAATTTGGGTAATCTTGCAACTGCTAATTACTTTAGCGGTGATGGTGGCTTATTAAGCAACATTAGCGCAACTGTTGCAAAATCAATTGCAAATGGTACAAGTAACGTAAATATTGCAGCTAGCGGTGGTAACGTTACAGTAGGAGTAGGTGGCACAGGTGGTATTGCTACTTTTACTACTACAGGCGTAAACGTATCAGGATATGTAAATGCAACAGGTAATATCACTGGTGGTAATGCTAGTTTAGGTAACTTAGTTAGTGCAAACTATTTCACTGGTACATTAACAACAGCTGCTCAACCAAATATTACATCAGTTGGTACATTATCAGGGTTGACTGTTAATGGTAATACAACAATTACAGGTAATTTGATTGTTGCAGGTAATACAACATATGTTAATAGTACTGCAATTGACTTAGAAGATCCAATCTTAACACAAGGCGGTGGTGCAAACAATGCAACATTGACCGTTAATGATGGTATGGATCGTGGTTCCGTATTGAACTACTATGTAGGTTCTAACGGTTCAGGAACTGCTACACAAGCGTTCATGGGTTGGAAAGCAGCTAATAGTGAATTTGAATTCGGTAGTAACGTATCTCTTAACAATAACGTTGTTACAATTAATACATATGGTAATATTAAAGCAGGTAGTGCTAATTTAGGTAATAGTGTAACAAGTAATTACTTCATTGGTTCAGGTAATAACTTAAGTAACATTCAAGGTGCAAACGTAACTGGTCAAGTAGGTAATGCACTAGTAGCAGGTACAGTTTATGGTAATGCACAAGGTAATATCACATCAGTTGGTACACTAACAACTTTAGCTATTGCAGGTACAGGTAGTGTAACAGGTGCTAATTTAGTTAGCGCAAATTACTTCACTGGTACATTAACAACTGCTGCTCAACCTAATATTACATCAGTTGGTACACTAACAACTTTAGCTATTGCAGGTACAGGTAGTGTAACAGGTGCTAACTTACTAAGTGCAAACTATGTAACAGGTACACTAACAACTGCAGCACAACCTAATATCACATCAGTTGGTACATTAACAAGTTTAGCAGTAACTGCAAACATTACTGCTGGTAACTTGACAGGTGCTAACTTAGTTAGTGCAAACTACTTCACTGGCACATTAACAACAGCTGCTCAACCTAACATCACATCAGTTGGATTACTAGCTAATTTAACAGTAGGCAACACAACTTCTAATACTATATTTGGTAACGGTACTGTTACTGCAACCGGTAACGTAACTGCTGCATACTTTATTGGTAACGGTAGTCAATTAACTGGTTTAAGTTCAGTAACAGTTGCTAATTCAAATTATGCAAACTATGCAGGTAACGTAGTAAACGCAAGTCAACCAAATATTACTAGCGTTGGTAATCTAGTAAGTTTAATTGTAGGTAATAGTACAGCTAATGCTACTTTTGGTAATGGCACAATAACATTATCTGGTACAGGTAGTGTAACAGGTGGAAATTTATTAAGTGCAAATTATGTAACAGGTACATTAACAACTGCTGCTCAACCAAATATTACATCAGTTGGCACACTAAGTTCACTAGCAGTTACTGCAAACATTACTGCTGGTAACGTAACAGGTGCTAACTTAATTAGTGCAAGCTATTTAACAGGCACATTAACAACTGCTGCGCAACCTAACATCACTAGTGTCGGTACATTAAGTTCTTTAGCAGTAACTGCAAATATAACTGCAGGTAATGCATATGCTAATAGCGGAACAATTGGTGCTAATTTACTGACTGCAAATTATGTAACTGGTACATTAACAACAGCTGCTCAACCAAATATTACTAGTGTTGGTACATTAAGTTCATTAGCAGTAAGTGCTAACGTAACTGCAGGTAACGTGACAGGTGCTAACTTAATAAGTGCTAATTACTTCACCGGTACATTAACAACAGCTGCTCAACCTAATATTACATCAGTTGGTACATTAAGTTCTTTAGCAGTTACTGCAAATATTACTGCTGGTAATATCAATGCAGGTAATTTATTAACTGCAAATTACTCAACATCTGTATTAACAACAGCTGCTCAACCAAATATTACATCAGTTGGTACATTAACTGCGGTTACTGTATCAGGTAATGCTAACGTAGCAAACTTAAATGCTAACGGTACAGTAAACTTTACATCTACGAGCAACGTTGCTTTAGGTAATGTAGCAAATCTTAAGATTACTGGTGGAAGTGCAAGTCAATATCTACAAACAGATGGTACAGGTAATCTAGTTTGGGCTACAGTTACGACAACTGCATCTAATATTAGTAATGGTAACAGTAATGTAAGTATTGCAAGTGCCAATGGTAACGTAACTATTAGTGCAGTAGGCAATGCAAATATTGTAACCGTAACTGGTACTGGTGTTAATGTAGCAGGTACATTAAATGCTACTGGTACAGTAACAGTTGGTAATTTAACAATTCAAGGTAATACATCAATACCAAATATTGCAAGTATTTACTTACCAGGTGGTAGTGCTAACTATGTTATTAAGACTGACGGTAACGGTAACTTAAGCTGGACATCAATGAGTACTGGTACTGGAAATGCTAACATTTCCGGTAGTAACACACAACTATTCTTTAATAATAATGGAAGCAACACATTAGGTTCTAGTGCTAACTTAACATTCAATAACAGTACAAACACATTAACTACTACAAACTTAGTGGTTCCCGGAACCACTAATTTAGGCGCAGTTGGTAACATCATAATTACTGGTGGAAGTAATGGTTCTTTATTGAAGACAGATGGTTCAGGTGATTTAACATGGTTTGCACCAACATACACAACAGTAAGTGCAGATGACTTTACTGGTAACGGTGTACAAACAGCATTTACATTAAGCGTAACCCCAACAAGTGCTAACTATACAATCGTATCAGTTGGTGGTGTTGTACAACCTAAGTCAACATACTCAGTAAGTGGTAACGTATTAACATTTAGTGGTGCTCCCCCAAGTACTGCTCCAATTGAAGTTACAACTATTAACACAGGTATCACTGCTGTAGGCGGTGGTGGTGGTGGAGGTGGTGGCACTGGATTAACATACAATGGTATTAGTGCAAACACAACCGCAGTTGCAGGTAATGCTTATATTATTAATACAAGTAGTGCTGCAATCACAATTACATTACCTAGTTCAGGTAGTAATTTAGGTGATTTAATTGGAATCATTGATGGTACTGGTAATGCTAACGTTAATAACATTACATTAACAGGTGCAAACATTATGGGTTCTAGTAGCGCAATGGTTATTAGCACAAGTAGAGCTGCATTCCAAATAACTTATTATAACTCAACACAAGGTTGGTTATTGACTAACGTTTAATTTTAATAATTGAGGAAACAAATGAGTCATTTTGCACAAATAAACGATAGTAACAAAGTAATTGATGTTGTTGTCGCTGAACAAGATTTCATTAATACAGGCGCACTAGGTGACCCTAGTAGATGGATTCAAACTAGTTACAACACTAAAGGCAACGTACATTATGGTCCTGATGGAAGACCAGATGGCGGAGTTGCACTAAGAGGCAATTTTGCAGTATTAGGTGGAACATATGATCCAGTACATGATGTATTTTATGCTCCTCAGCCATTCGTTGGTTGGGTAATAAGTGAAAGTACAAACTGGAAATGGACTCCACCAAATGGTTATCCTACTGACAATAAGCCATACAGATGGAACAACGATACACAAGATTGGGATTTAATTCCTAAACCCTATCCAAGTTGGACATTACAAGAAAACTTAACATTAGCTCCGGATGGTAAATCTACTGGTTTAAGTTGGCAAGCTCCAGTAGCAATGCCAGAAGATAACAAACCATATACATGGAATGAAATCAGAGGTGGCTGGGATTTAACTCCTAGTCCATATCCAAGCTGGGTAATTGAACCTCTTCCACCTAATCGTAGTGGCATACAATACTATCAGTGGCAAGCTCCAGTAGCATACCCATTAGATGGTAAAAAATATACATGGGATGAGGCTACTGTGTCATGGGTAGTGTCAGCGTAATCTAAATGTATCTACAAGGACAAAGCCATGCTGTAATCGGGCATGGCTTTCCTTTTAAGATAAATACTATATGGTGTCAATATAAATGTCTTTAGTTAAAATAGAACCCTTCATTACAGATAACGTAGCGAATTTTACATTCGGTGGTTTAACCATTACCGCTAACGCTAGTTTAGGTAATGCTAACTTAGGTAATTTAGCTAGTGCAAATTTTGCAAGCATTAGTAGCAATCTGAATACAGGTAATGCTAATTTAGGTAATGCAGCAACTGCAAATTTCTTTATAGGTAACGGATATTATTTAACTGGATTAAGTGCAGGTTCTAATCTAGTGAATGGAAACAGTAATATTAATATTACTGGAAATGGAAATATTGCAGTAAGTGTAGGTGGTACCGCAAACGTAGCAGTATTCACAACATCAGGGATAAACGCTACACACTATATTGGTGAAGCAGGAAATCTAAGTAATATAACTGCTGCTAATGTAACTGGTACAGTAGCAAACGCAAATTATTCAGCATATGCAGGTGTAGTAACTGCAAATGCTCAACCAAATATCACAAGTTTAGGATTACTAGCAAATCTATCTGTAATGGGTAATGCTAGTATCATTGGTAATGCTAACGTAGTTGGAAATATTAATCTTAATGGTACAGGTAATGCAATATTAGGCAATCTTGTAACTGCTAATTACTTCACTGGTACATTAACAACAAGCGCACAACCAAACATAACAAGTGTAGGTACACTAACAGCTCTAACAGTTTCTGGAAACACAGTTATTTCAGGTAACTTAACAGTAACTGGCAATACAACATATGTAAATTCTAATGTAACAGATTTACAAGATCCAATCATACAATTAGGTACTGGTGCTAATGGCGCAAGTTTAGCAAGTAATCTTGGTGTTGATATTGGTACAGTATATAACTTCTATAACACAAGTGCACAAACTGCATTCATGGGTTGGAAGACTGCTAATGCAGATTTTGAATTTGTAAGCAACGCAACAGTTAACAGTAATAATGTAATCACAGTTAATACGTTAGGCAATATCAGAGCAGGTAATGCTAACTTAGGTAATAGTGTAACAAGTAATTACTTCATTGGTTCAGGTAATAACTTAAGTAATATTCAAGGCGGTAATGTAACAGGTCAAGTTGGTAATGCTCTATTAGCCGGCACAGTTTATACTAATGCTCAACCAAATATTACTAGTTTGGGTACATTGAGTAGTTTAGCGGTAACAGGTAACATAAGTTCAGGTAATGCTAACTTAGGTAACTTAGTAGTTGCTAACTATGTAACTGGTACACTAACAACTAACAGTCAACCAAATATAACTAGTGTAGGTACATTATCTGCACTATCAGTAACTGCAAATATAACTACAGGCAATGTAGGTGGTGCTAATACAATTACAAGTAATTATTTTACTGGTGTATTAACAACTGCAGGTCAACCAAATATAACTAGCGTAGGTACATTAAGTAGTATAGCAGTTTCAGGCAATATTACTGCAGGTAACTTAACAGGTGCAAATTTAATAAGTGCTAATTACTTTAGTGGTAATGGTAGTTTATTAACAGGTATAGTTGGTGCTAATGTAACTGGTACAACTGCAAACGCAAACTATGCAGCTTATGCAGGTAACATCACAGTTAATGCACAACCAAATATAACAAGCGTTGGTACATTAGCTAACTTAACAGTAAGTAATACTTCAGGAAATGTATTTTTTGGATATGACAGTAGCAATTTATCTATGGGTGCATTTGCTGGTAATGTAAACAATTACATACAAGTAACATTGTATAATGCAAACACTGGTAATCAAGCAAGTTCAGACTTTGCTATCTATGATACAAATGGTCCAGCAAGTTCAAGTAATAATTTTATTGATATTGGTATAGCTGGCAATAATTATAGTAATACTAGTTGGACAATTAGTGGACCAAGCGATACGTATGTATATGCAGGTAACACAAACTTAGCAATAGGTACACAAGGCAGTAGTAGTAACATAATATTATTTGCAGGCGGAACTTTAAGTACAAATGAAATTGCACGTGTTACTAGTAATGGTATAGGTATTGGTCAAACTAATCCAAGTTATAAATTAGATGTAACTGGTAGTGCAAGAATTACTGCAAACGTTTTAACAAGTAATGTTACTGCAAATGGAACAATAAACTTTACAACTGCAAGTAATGTAAGTTTAGGTAGTAATGCTAACGTTAAATTAACAGGCGGTAGTTCAGGGCAATATTTACAAACTGATGGTAGTGGTAATTTAAGTTGGGCAACAGTATCAGGCTCAGGTGGCGGAACGGTTGCTGGTAGTAATACACAAATTCAATTTAACAATGCAAACAGTTTTGGTGCAAGTGCTAATCTAACATTCAACAATTCAACAAATACATTAACCACAACTAACTTAACAGTAAGTGCTAAAACTAATTTAGGTGCAGTTGGCAATATAACTATTACAGGTGGTGCTGCTAACCAAATGTTAATAACAAATGGTAGCGGTAATTTAAGTTGGACAACACCTACATTTACTGCTATTGCAGTAGATACGTTTACGGGGGACGGAAGCACAGTTAACTTCACACTAAGTACTACACCATCAAGTGTTAATCAAACAGTAGTTAACTATCAAGGCGCTTTTCAATTACGCAGTTCATATTCATTAAGTGGTAATGTAATCACATTTGGTTCTGCTCCTGCTAGTGGATCAACGATTGAAGTTACGACTACTCAGGGTGTAACTCCAGGACAAGGAAGTTTTGTTAATCGTAGTTACATGGGTGATGGTAGTACGACTACTTTTACAGTAACAAACACAGCAACTGCAACCAGTTTAATAGTTACAGAAAACGGTGTTGTACAAACACCAACAACAGATTATACAGTAAGTTCAGGTACATTGACATTTACTAGTGCACCAACTAGTAACATGGCAATTCAAATACGTGAATTGAATGCATTCACACCAGCAAGTTCATTTACATTAGGTAATTGGACAACAGCAAATAGACCTAGTCCTGCTGCAAATGGCATGATGGGTTACAACACAACAAATAATAAAATTGAAGCATATGCCAATGGTGCTTGGGGTAACATAACATTAAGTTAATGAGAACAACATGACAACACAGATTAAAATTGATAACATTGACTCAGCAACTGTAACTACATTAACTGCGGGTAGTACTCCTAAAGTAAGTGCTATAGTTTATCCTGGTAGTGAAACTGCTACAAATACTGCAGGTGGAGAAACAATTACATTAAATGGTTCAGGATTTCAAAGTGGTTGTAATGTATTAGTTGGTAGTACAAGTGCAAGCGTAGTTACATTTGTAAGTACAACTCAAATTACTTTCGTTGCTCCGGCACAAACCGCAGGTACTTATGTAATGTATATTATTAATCCAGATGGTGGCACAGGCATTAGTATTCCTGGATTAAGTTATCATGGTGTTCCGCAATGGACAACTGCATCAGGTAGTTTAGGTAATGCATATGCCACCGCGAGTTTATCACAAACAGTTGTTGCAACCAGTACAGATACAGTAACTTATAGTTTACTAAGTGGAACATTACCAACTGGTAGTACATTGAATGGTAGTACAGGTTTAATTAGTGGCACAAGTCCTAACGTATCTAGCACAACAACTTATAGTTTTCAAATTGGTGCAACTGATGCAGAAAATCAAACAACAGCTAGAAGTTTTAGTATTACAATTAATGCTGATGTAGTTACATGGAATAGCCCAAGTAATGGTACAACATACACAAGTTATGCAAATAGTGCTATAGCAAATGTAACAATGAGCGCAACTAGTGCTGCTGGACAAAGTATTACATATACTGCTAATAGTTTACCAACTGGTTTAAGTATCAGTGGTGCAAACATTACAGGTACACCTACAGTAGTTGCTAATAGTAGTTCGTTGTTAACTGCAACTGCTGCAGTTACAGGAAAAACTGCGACTGATACAATTAATTGGGTTATTAATGTTGCCAATGATCCTTATTTTAATCTAGTAACATTGTTATTAAACGGTGAAACAAACACAAATACATATATTCAAGATGCAAGTACAAATAATTTTGCATTAACTGTTAGTGGAAGTGCTACACCAAATAGATTTAGTCCTTTATGGGGTAATGGGTATTATGGTTATAATTTTTCAAGTAGTTATTTGTCTTACACACAACCAGCCGCACTTACCGGAGATTTTACAATTGAAGGATGGGTAAATCCTTCATCATTGACAACATATAATATGATTTGGGCAAGTTCATCACCAAACAATTATTTTTGTTTATTGTGGGGGGCAACATCTAGTGTATTTGGATTAAACGCATACAATGGCAGCGTATCAGTCAGCAGTTCATCCAGTGTAACACCGATCAACCAATGGCACCATATTGCATTTGTTCGTATAAGCGGAGTTTTGTATTTTTACATTGACGGAACACAAACAGGTTCCGGTGCATTTACTGGTACAATTGGTTCGTCAGGTACTACAACTATAGGATATAGTACAAACTATAGTAGTACTTATTATTTTAATGGTTCACTAAGTAATTTTAGAATTGTTAATGGAGTTGGAGTTTACACCGGTAATTTTACAGTACCAACAAGTCCATTAACTGTAACACAAAGTTCGGGAACAAATATTGCAGCTATTACTTCAGGGCAAACACAACTATTAACTGCACAGAATAATAATGTTATTGATAATTCAACTAATACATCGACTTTAACATTAAACAGCACAGTAAAAGTGGTATCAAATCAACCATTTGGTGCAGTACCTAGTGGTGTACAAAATTATGGAAGCAGTTTGTTTGATGGTAGTACTGGATATTTAACTTATACACCAAGCACAAGCGTTTCTTTTGGAACAAGTAATTTCACTGTAGAAATGTGGATTTATTTAACAGCTTCTCCTACAACGCAAATCATATTAGATGCTAGAACATCAGGCACAACAAATACATGGGCTTTTGGTTGGGGCGAAGGAAACGCGGCAACAAGTCAATTTTGCTGGACTGGCTATACTGGGTCAACTACCAGTGTTTATGATACGTCTACAACTAGATTTTCAACCAATCAATGGTATCATATTGCATACTCAAGGTCTGGAACCACAGGGTACCTTTATGTAAACGGTGTACAAGTTGCTACAGGTACAGATAGTACAAACTATAATGTTACTTCCCCGACAGTTCATATTGGGTCTCAGTATTCTCCTAACTACTACTTTCCTGGGTATATCTCTAATCTACGCATAGTCAATGGTACAGCAGTTTATACATCTGCATTCACACCACCAACCTCACCACTAACCGCAGTTACAAACACAAGTCTTTTAACATTACAATACAAAAATGGTGTAAACAATAATACTTTCTATGATGATAGTACAAATAATTTTGCTATAACTAGAACAGGTACACCTACTCAGGGTACATTCTCACCATTTAGCCAAACTGGATGGAGTAACTATTTTGGCACTGCTGCATCAGATGTGTTAACGTTCCCAACTAATGCTTCTTATGCGATCGGAACAAGTAATTTTACAGTTGAAGCATGGATTTGTCTAACTGCAAACGTAAACACCTCAGGACAAGCACAAGTAATAATGGAAAATGCACAAGCAGGTTCGTATGGTATAACATTATACTATACTTCTGGTTCTTGGGCATTATTTGTAGTAAGTACAACCCCTGTCATAAATTTTGCATGGACTCCAACTATTGATACATGGTATCATATTGCAGCAGTAAGAAGTGGTACAAGTACTAATCAAACTGCATTGTATATAAATGGTGTATCAGTTGCAACAGGTACCGCACCAAGTTCTCAAACACAATTTCAAGCATGTATAGGCGGAATTAATTGGGCTGGCAGTGGTTGGGCATTATATGGATATATGTCTAACTTTAGATATAGTAATAATGCTAGATACAGTGGGAATTTTACACCAAGTACAACACCTTTTACTAGTGATGCAAATACATTAATTTTAACATGCCAAAGCAATAGATTTGTTGATAACAGTTCATTAAATGCTGCACCTACTATAACCGGTTCTGTTTCAGTTCAAGCCTTTAGTCCATTCCAACCAAGTTTAGTGTATAGTCCAAGTACTAATGGTGGAAGTATATATTTTAATGGTTCAACTGATTATCTAGTAAACCTATCTGCACCAGTAGTTAATTTTGGAACTAATCCTTTTACCATTGAGCTTTGGCTTTACCCAAATTCAGTTTCTGGTAGACAAGGACTTGTTTCTGGAACAGGAGGAAGTGGAACAGGACCAATATTTGCACTTTCAAATACCATTTCGAATGGTAAGGTAGATGTTGGAGTAGGTATTTACGGAAGTGCAGATACTGTAAATACAAATCCAAATTATCCTATTACACCTTTATCGTGGAATCATATTGCGCTCGTTAGAACAGGTACCGGAAGTAATCAGGCATTTATATATGTCAATGGTGTTTTAAAGGCAACTGGTACATTAAGTACAAATTTTACTACCAATGGAGTTGGCATAGGACAAGATTACGGTGCAACTGAATATTTAAATGGTTATTTAAGTGGGGTAAGAGTTATTAATGGGCAAGCATTATACACAACAACATTTACTCCACCAACTGTACCACCAACACCAACGCAAAATACTTCTTTATTACTTCTAGGTACCAACTCAGGGATTCAAGACGCTACTGGTAAAAATAATATTATCACAGTAGGTGCCACAAAGACGCAAGCAAACACAGTTAAGTTTGGTTCTGGTGCGTTGTATTTTGATGGTTCTACATCATACATAGTAGCATCTAGAAGTGATAATTTATTTCAATTTGGTACAGGAGATTTTACAGTTGAATGTTGGGTATATTTAAATGCATATAATGCCAGTACTTATTCAGCAACTATATTAGATTGGCGTACTGCATCAAATGCAAATCCATTTACAATTTCTATTGATAATTTGGGAAAACTTGGTATTTATGATGGCTCAAATGTGTACCAAACAACATCAACGGTTGGTCTTACCACTTGGACACATATCGCTTGGGTTAGAGTAAGTGGAGTTTTGAAAATGTTTATAAATGGAGTTTCTGGTTATTCTGCAACATATTCAGGAAATCTAACAGGAACTTCAAACAATCTTACAATTGGATGTAATGTTGGCGGTCAAGCAAATTATTACCTTAATGGTTACCTAGATGACCTAAGAGTAACCAAAGGTGTTGGTAGATATTCTGCAAACTTTACCGCTCCAAGTTCAGCATTAATAGCAGTATAAAATAGACTAAATACAAGATATGACGAATCCATTAACACTACAACCCGGATATACATTAGATCCAACCAGTAACTTTACATTTGCAAATGCAAACGTAACTAGTAATCTTACGGCTGGTAGTGTATTTTCAAGTCAAATTGGTAACACAGTATCAGTACATTACGGTGATGGTGGACATTTAGCAAATATTCAAGCTGGTAATATTATTGGTCAAGTTGCAAACGCATTGATTGCAGGTACTGTAATTACTAATGCACAACCTAACATTACAAGTCTAGGTACATTAGTTAATTTAACAGTTGGTAACAGTACTGCAAATACAGTATTTGGTAACGGTACTATTAATGCTAATGCAAATATAACAACTCAACAGTTTTTTATCGGTAATGGTTATTACTTAACAGGTATACCAGCTGGTTATACAAATACAAACGCAGCAAGTTACTTAGCAGTTTACACAGGTAATTTATCTGCTGGAAATGCAAATTTAGGTAATGCTACTTCAAGTAATTATTTTATTGGTAATGGTAATTTATTAACAGGTATCATTGGTAATGCAGGTCATGCAAATTATGCAGATATTGCTAACTCAGTGACTGGCGCAAATGTAAGTGGACAAGTAGGCAATGCATTAATAGCCGGTACAGTATATACAAATGCACAACCTAACATCACTAGTGTTGGTACACTAGGTAACTTATCTGTAACAAATACTGCTACTATAGGTAACGTAGTTACTACAGGATATGTAAGTAGTGCAAATGGTTTAGAATCTACAAGTACTTACCCAGGTCCATACACAGATGGTGTTGTAGTTGATTATGTAACTGGTAACGCACGTATTAGTGCAGGTGCAGCAGATGGTTTAAATTTCTACAACGGTGGAGTAGCTACTAATTTATTATTCAGTATTACTAGTGTAGGTAATCTTAATTTAATTGCAAACGGTAGTGCTAATTTAGGTAATTTAGTAACTGCAAATTATTTTAGCGGTAATGGTAGTTCATTAACAGGTGTAGGTGCAGTAACTGCAACTACAGTAACTGCAAGTAGTCAACCAAATATTACTAGTGTTGGTAATTTAGTTTCGTTAATAGTAGGTAACAGTACTGCTAATGTAACATTAGGTAATGCAACTATTACATTAAGCGCAGTAGGTAATGCTAACTTAGGTAATTCAGTTACAAGTAACTATTTTATTGGTAGTGGTAATAATTTAAGCAACATACAAGGTAGTAATGTAACTGGCCCAGTAGCATATGCAACTACTGCTAATAGCGTAGCTGGCGCAAACGTTTCAGGTCAAGTAGGCAATGCACTAGTAGCTGGTACAGTTTACACTAACGCACAACCTAACATCACTAGTGTCGGTACTCTATCTAGTTTAAGTGTTACTGGTAACATAAGTTCAGGTAATGCAAATTTAGGTAATTTAGTAACTGCTAATTATTTTAGTGGTAATGGTAGCTCACTAACAGGTATAACAACACTAACAAACGGTAATAGCAACGTAATAGTAAATGCAAACAGTAATGTTGCAGTTAGCGTAAATGGAACTAGCAACGTAGTAGTCATATCAAATTCTACGGTTAATGTTACTAGTACAACAAATTCTACAGGAAACGGCACAGGAGCCTTTACTACCCCGGGTGGTGCAAGTATAACTAAAGATTTGTACGTGGGTGGAAATATCTATACTACTAATCTAGTATCACAGAACACTACAATTTTAGAAGTATTAGATCCATTAGTTTACTTAAGTTCAAATACAACGTACCCATATAATTATGATGTTGGATTCTATAGTCATTTTTCATTAACAGGTCCTCCACCAGGCAATGGATATCAGCATACTGGTTTAGTAAGAAACTACGTTGATAATGCTTGGTATTTGTTTAGTAACGCAGCTGAACCATCAGGATCAACAGTTGATTTAGCAAATGCTAATTTAGTACTTGATACATTAAAATTAGGAAACGTATCTGCAAGTGGTAATGTAAACGCAAGTGGTAATGTGTCCGGTACTTATATATTAGGTAACGGTTATTATTTAACTGGTATTACTTCTGGTGGTGGTGGCGCAAACATTTCAAATGGTACATCATATATAAACGTTGCAACTTCTGGTGGTAACATTGTAGCAAACGTAGGTGGCTCAACTATTGAAACTATTAGTAGTGCAGGTATCACAGTAACTGGAAATGCAAACGTTTCAGGTAATGTAAGTGCAACTTTCTACACTGGTAATGGTTATTACTTAACTGGCATAACAGCAGTATCAAGTTCATATAGTGTATCAAATGGTTCTAGTAACGTAAACATTCCAGTAACAAATGGTAACATTAACTTTACTGTTGCCGGCGTATTAGGTATGGGTGTAGTTACAAGCACTGGTATAAACAGTAATGGTTATATAACAGCTGCAGGTAACATCAATACACCAACTGGAAATATTGTTGCTAATGCAGGTTACTTTGTAGGTAACGGATATTACTTAACTGGTATTGGTAGTCCATCTAATATCTTTAATGGTACAAGTAACGTAAACATTCCATCTGGTAATGGTAATATAACATTTACAGTAAACAACGTATCTAACACCGCAATATTTACACAGAATGGTATTAACGTAGCAAACTATGTAAATGCAGCTTATTTCTATGGCAATGGATATTACTTAACTGGAGTAGGTAGTGCAGTAAACGTAAGTAGCGGTACTGCTAACATCATAGTAGATAGTAATAACTATTTGCAAATGTCAGCAAATGGTACTGCTAACGTTCTTACAATTAAAAATACAGGTGTTGTTGCAACCAGTATACAAGTTACAGGAACAAGTAATTTAGGATCAAATGCAAACGTAACCATTACAGGTGGAAGTAATGGACAAATGTTAACTACTGATGGCAATGGTAATTTATCATGGTCAACATCAAGTTCACAAGGAACAATTTATACTGATGCGTTTACTGGTACAGGAATACAAACAACATTTGGACCATTAAGTACAACGCCAACAAGCGTAAATCAAACAACAATTAACTATAATGGTGTTATTCAATTGCGTAGTTCATATACATTAAGTGGAGCTAACATTGTGTTTAGTGCTGCCCCTGCATATGGTGCAAGTATTGAAGTAACTACTATTACAGGCGCAGCGCCTGCACTAAACGTAACAACATTACCAACTGCAAGAGCAATGGTAATGAGTATAATTTTCGGAGCATAAAATGTCAGCACCAAACATGTTAAACGTATCCAATTGCTATGGTAACACATCAGTAGCAACATTAGCAACGGGTACAGTAGCGAACGTAATCACTAATGCTAGTGGTAGTAACTCAGTTATAAAACTTGATGCAATTATATTAACTAACTATTCGGGTAGTTCAATAACTGCAAATGTAATATTAAATCGTAGTAGTACATCATACTATTTGGCAGGTAATTTATCAATATCTGCTAACAGTCAAGTAACGATTGTAAATAGAAATGCCCCAATCTATTTGATAGAGGGTGACGTAATTCAAGCAAACTCATCAGCAGGTACTGCGTGTTCTATGGTAGCATCATATGAAACATTGAGTTAATATTTTAACTAAGTGTCTCACATGGATATATTCCGCAACTACATCACTTTCTCTGAAACAATTACAGAAGATAGTATAACCTCATCTATTGCAAGTGGTTATATTACTCCTCCGTTAATTGCCGGTGTGTATGGTTTCCCATCAAGTACTGGTAGTGGTGTCAAAGTAGGCATTATAAGTTTAGGTGGCGGATTTTTACAAAGTGATTTAAACTCAGTATTTACTGATTTATATAACGGTGGTTCTAGTCCAGAAGTTCCAAGTGCTACTGCACCAACA
>Ga0007834_1000332_pt1 | contig 15505 bp, 15 predicted proteins | sample CryBogCBE06Nov07_FD_71233 | JGI IMG/M metagenome (GOLD analysis project Ga0007834, IMG submission 71233) | Freshwater microbial communities from Crystal Bog, Wisconsin, USA - CBE06Nov07 | ecosystem: Environmental > Aquatic > Freshwater > Lake | place: Crystal Bog, Wisconsin, USA | collected...
AGGAGCAGAGCACAACCGGTCACCGCGCCAAGGAGGCACGACAACGCCACGCTCCGAAGGAGCGGAATCTGCCCACGGAGTTGCGCGCGGTACCCACGGATGCCCCCGACGTAGCTGGGGACCACGCCGACCGAACAGGTGACGTTGGCGGTGAGGGTGGGCACCCCGAGGGCGAGGAGGCTCGGGAAGACGACGAAGGTGCCGCCACCGGCGATGCCGTTGGCGATGCCCGCCCCGATACCGGCGAGCAAAATGACGATGACGCGCCCCACGGGTTGCACGGCGAGGGTCAGCATTCTTACTACGCTACAAGGGTGCCTTCTACGCCGACGAAACTGAATCCCCACGTCGCCGGCACTCTTCATCTACCGTGGGCAACGTGTACTTCATGACTGGCGAATTGATTGTTCCTGCCGACGCGCCGAGTGATCTCATTCGCGCTGCCGGCGGCATCGTGATTCGTCGTACCGCCGCTTCCCACGTCGAAGTGGCCTGCATCTACCGCGAAGCTCGCGGCGACTGGACCTTCCCGAAGGGCAAGCTCGACAAGTGTGAGACCTTCGAGCAAGCAGCGCTGCGCGAAGTCCTCGAGGAGACGTCGCTGCACTGCGAAATCGTTCGCTACATCGGTGCCACTAACTACACGCACCGCAAGGGTAAGCCCAAGGTGGTGGCCTACTACCTCATGCACGCCCTCGAAGGTGAGTTCGAAGCCAACGAAGAAGTCGACGTGTTGGTCTGGTTGCCACTCGACCAGGTACGTGATCACTTGACGTGGGAACGCGACCAGGAACTCTTTGATTTGGTGCTGGGTTACCCCGAACTGCGCGCCCAAGCCTCCTAGTCGGGGGCGAGAAATCGCCGATTGTGCCACCGCGAGTTTTCTCGGTAAGATGAAAGGGCTTGGAGAGGTGGGTGAGTACGGTTTAAACCACATTCCTGCTAAGAATGCGACCTGCGAAAGTGGGTCCGAGGGTTCGAATCCCTCCCTCTCCGCCACCAACACCGAGCGCCTCGGCGCTCGGTGTTTATCTTTGAGGGGAACTCGTGCGCTACTGGATTGAAACGCTGGGCTGCCCGAAGAACCACGTCGACTCGGACAAATTGTCGGGCCTGTTGGTGTCGCAAGGGTATGAAGCCGCTGACTCACCCGAAGAGGCTGACCTCGTCGTCGCCAACACCTGCGCCTTCATTGAGGCTGCTCGTGAAGAGTCCATTGAGACCGTCCTGGATCTGGCCGACCGCAAGAGTAAGAAGGCCCGTCTCGTCGTCACTGGTTGCATGGCCGAGCGATACGGTGACGAACTCAGTGACGCACTCCCCGAAGTGGACCTCGTCGCTGGCTTCAACGAAAGTCTGACGGCCCTCGCCCCAAAGACCCCCGTGACCTTGGGCTCGAAGCCCAAGAGTGACTTCGACCTACTGAATCTCCCGCGTCCCGCCATCTCGTCACCGTGGGCCTACGTGAAGATTGCCGAGGGTTGTGACCGTCGCTGCGGGTTCTGCGCCATTCCGACATTTCGCGGTGACCAGCGCTCACGCAGCACTGACGAGATCCTCCGCGAGGCACGACAGCTCGTCGATGGCGGCGTGAAGGAACTCGTGTTGATCGCGCAGGACTTAGCGAGTTGGGGCAATGACCGTCGCCGCAGTGCGTTGGGCGAAGCCGTCGAAGTCCTCGACGAAGGTGGCACTCAGCCACTCATTGAGTTGACGCAGCGTCTCGCCAGCGAGGTCGACCGTGTGCGCTTGCTCTACCTCTACCCGTCGGGGCTCACCAGTGGTCTGATTGAGACGATTTTGTCGACGGGCGTTCCCTACTTCGACCTTTCGCTCCAACACGTCTCCAAGCCCCTCATGCGACGCATGCGTCGGTGGGGCGACGGTGACCGTTTCCTCGAGCGCATCGCCGCAATTCGGGCCGCGGACTCCTCGGCCGCGTTCCGCTCATCCTTCATCGTCGGCTACCCCGGTGAAACGGAAGACGACCAGCGCGAACTGCTTGAATTTATTGAGGCGGCCCAACTTGACTGGGCCGGTTTCTTTACCTTCTCCCAGGAAGAGGGCACGTACGCCAACGGACTCGACCAGCAGGTTCCCCACGAACTAGCCCTCGAGCGCTTACGCGAAGTTTCGGAGTTGCAGGACGCCATTACGGCGCGCCGTCGCGACATGCTGGTCGGTACGACGCAGCGAGTATTAGTGGATGCGCCCGGTGTCGGGCGTAGTGTGAGGGAGTGCCCCGAAATCGATGGTGTGGTCATGATTGACGAGAGCCTGCCAGTTGGTAGTTTCCACGATGTGCAGATTGTGGCGAGCCATGGAACGGACTTGGAGGGAGCCCTATGACCGAACATGAACGCGTCTACGGCGAAACGGCGCTCCTTACCCCCGCCAACTTGATGACGTTCTTTCGTCTCGGCGTTTCTCCCGTGTTCATCTACCTCTTGGTGTTTCATCGCACGTCGTGGTGGACCATTCTGATTGGCTTCCTCGCCGCGGCCTCGGACTACTTCGACGGGATCGTTGCTCGCCGGTACGGCACGACGACGTCGGGTGCGTACCTCGACCCACTGGCCGACAAGATCATCGTGCTCGGTGGTCTCTACGCCCTCATCGTGTCGCGGCCGCATCACCTGACGTTCTTTGTCGTGCCCGCCATCATCATCACGTTGCGTGAAGTGTGGATGAGCGTGCACCGCTCGCGCGCGGCCAAGGTTGGTATCTCAATTCCCGCCGTCAAGATCGCCAAGTGGAAGACGTTCGTTCAGGACTGGGCCATCGCGTTCTGTGTCTTGCCCTACTTTTGCCACCACCTCATCTTCGCCAAGGTCACCATCTGGGTAGCGGTCGTCATGACCGTCTACACCGGCTGGCGCTACTACGTCGATGGCAAGGCGCTGCTGGCCAATGCGCGTTGAGATAGTCGCCATTGGTACCGAGCTCTTGCTCGGACAGATTGCTGACACCAATGCCCAGTGGTTGGGTGAGAAGCTCGCTGAGCGGGGTATCGCGTCGCACTACCACCAGCACGTAGGCGACAACCACGAGCGCATCGTCGCGGCGTTGCGCATCGCGCTCTCACGCTCGGACGCCGTTATCACTTGTGGGGGACTTGGCCCCACACAAGATGACATCACTCGTGCGGCCATCGCCGAAATCATGGGCGTCGAGCTGGTTCGCGAACAGTACTTGGTTGATCGCATCGCCGAAATGTTTAGTGCTCGTGGTCGCACGATGTCGCAGAACAATCTCCAACAGGCTGACGTGCCGACTGGCGCCACGGTCATCGACCAGGTGCGAGGTACGGCACCTGGCTTGATGTGTCCCGTAGGTCAGCAGGTCATTTACGCCGTGCCGGGCGTTCCGTACGAGATGAGCGAGATGTTTGAGCGCGCTATCTTGCCTGACCTCGTTCGTCGCAGCGCACTCGAGGGAAACACCAGCGTCATTATGTCGCGCGTCTTGCGAACCTGGGGCGCGAGTGAGTCTGGACTGGCCGAGGCCATCGCGAGTCGTTTTGACGATCTCGAAGGCTCGGATCGCGTGACGATTGCCTTCCTCGCCAGCGGTATCGAGGGCATCAAGGTTCGCATCACCGCTCGAGGTAATGACGAGCAACACGCCAACGCCCTCATTGCCGCCGAAGAAGTGCAGGTGCGTGAACTCATCACCGCTTCGTTCGGTGACGTCATTTTTGGCGTTGACGGCGAAACGATGGAGCACGCCGTGGCGCAACGACTCATGGCGAAGGGACTCACCCTCGGTGTCGCCGAGTCGGTCACGGGCGGACTTATTGCGAGTCGCCTCGTGAACATTCCTGGTGCCTCTCAGTGGTTCCGCGGCGGCATCGTGAGTTACGCCTCTGCCCTCAAGTACGACCTGCTGGGCGTCACCCCTGGACCCGTGGTGAGTGCCAGTGCCGCCGAAGAAATGGCCCACGGCGCCCGATCGCTGCTGGGTTGTGACGTCGTTGTCTCGGTGACCGGCGTGGCAGGACCCGACGCCCAAGACGACCAAGTTCCCGGGACCGTGTTCGTCGGCATCAGTATTGGCGATGCAATCAGTCACGTGGCCTTGCGGCTCCCGGGCGACCGCGCTCGCGTGCGTTCCTACGGGGCAATCTCTGCACTGAACGCACTGCGCCAAGCACTCGACCGCTTGCCGTAACCACCATTTGCCCAGTAATTGTGGGTACATTCATGGTGGAACCCAGATTTCTTCAAGAAAATCATCACTACGAACACTTGTTCGTAGTAGCGTTTTCAGTACGGGTATACGACCGATGTTACGGGGGCTTCCTAAGGTGCCTCTCGTGAAGAAAACGAAGGAGACAGCAATGGCAACTGACGACCGTGCAAAGGCACTCGAATCGGCCCTCGGACAAATTGAGAAGCAGTTTGGTAAGGGATCGGTCATGCGGATGGGTGAAAACCTCCACATGCAGATTGCTTCAATTCCCACTGGCGCTCTCGCCCTCGACTTGGCCCTCGGCATCGGTGGTCTGCCTCGCGGTCGCATCATTGAGCTCTACGGACCCGAGTCCTCGGGTAAGTCGACGTTGGCCATGCACGCCGTGGCCGAAGCGCAACGCAACGGTGGCACCTGCGCCTACATCGACGCGGAGCACGCCATGGACCCTGTCTACGCCAAGGCCATCGGCGTCAACATCGACGACCTCCTCATCTCACAGCCCGACACCGGTGAGCAGGCCTTGGAAATCGCTGACATGCTCATTCGCTCCGGCGCCTTAGACGTCATCGTCATTGACTCCGTCGCCGCGCTGACCCCTCGTGCCGAAATTGAAGGCGACATGGGTGACAGTCACGTTGGTCTCCAGGCCCGACTTATGAGCCAGGCGCTGCGCAAGATGACGGGTGGACTTTCGAAGTCGAACACTGTCGCCATCTTCATTAACCAGCTCCGCGAAAAGATTGGTGTGATGTATGGTTCGCCCGAAGTGACGCCTGGTGGCAAGGCTCTGAAGTTCTACTCCTCCGTTCGCCTGGACATTCGTCGCATTGAGTCGATTAAGGACGGTACCGAGGTGGTCGGAAACCGGACCCGCGTGAAGGTCGTCAAGAACAAGTGCGCCGCACCGTTCAAGCAGGCCGAGTTCGACATTATGTACGGACAAGGCATTAGCCGCGAAGGATCAATCCTCGACGTCGCCGTTGAGCTGGGCTTCGTGAAGAAGGCCGGTGCTTGGTTCACCTACGAAGGCGAACAGATGGGGCAGGGTCGTGAGAACGTCAAGACGTTCTTGCGTGAGAACCCTCAGACCATGGCGGAGATTGACGGTCGCGTGCGTGAGCACATGGCTGAGGCGCTGTTGCCCGACGTCATCGGTGCCGAGGATGACGTCGACTCGCCGCTCACTATTGACTAACGCCTAAGGGCATTCGTTACCGTGTCATCAGACCGGTAGCGTGGTCGAGATGAGTATTCGATTGCGCTACCGGAGATGGCTCGGCGCACGCGTACGCCAGTTGCGGACGTACCTAAATAGTGTGGCCACTATTGGCCCAGATGACGCCTACGCCGCATCGTTCCACTCATTTGGTCGAGGTGCGGGCATTCTCAGCCCTCAAGGCACGATCTACAACGAGCGCTACATCGCCCTCGGAGAGAATGCACTTATTGGACCGCACGTGACCGTCGTGGTGGGCATCTCGCCGGAGCAAGAGATGCTGCACGCACCAGTCATTGCCATTGGCAATCGTGTCATCATCGGCCGCGGTTCACACCTGGTGGGACACTGGTCCATCGTCATTGAAGACGATGTCCAGATTGGTCCCAACGTGTACATCACGGATCAGAACCACACTTACGAGGACCCCGCAACGCCCATTGGTCAACAAGCACCCGTCGAATCTGACGTAGTGATTGGAGCAGGCAGCTGGATTGGGACCAACGTCGTGATTCTGCCGGGTGCGCACATTGGGCGCAACACAACAGTTGCCGCTGGCGCAGTGGTCCGGGGCGCGTTCCCCGATCACGTTGTGCTGGGCGGCGTTCCCGCTCGGATTCTTCGCCACTACGACGCCGCCCACGGCTGGCGTGAGGGAGCACCACATGAAGAAAACTAAGGGTATCGACCTCAGCCCCCTGCGAGACTCGAGCGCTTATCGTCGGCTCTACACCGCCGGCTTCGTGACGTCACTGGGCACCCAGGCAACTTACGTCACGATTCCATATCAGCTGAAGCAGCTCACCCACTCCCCATTGGAGGTTGGTTCACTTGGACTCGTCGCATTGTTGCCCCTGGTCTTCTTTGGTCTCTACGGTGGCGTGCTCGCCGACCGTATGAATCGTCGCACCCTCATTGTGGTGCTGGAGGTCTGCATGATGGGTCTCACCACATTGACGCTGGTGAACTCACTACTGCACCGACCCTTGGTCTGGCCCCTCTTCGTCCTCACGGGGCTGTTCGCCACCTTTTCCAGTCTCCAGAGTCCCAGCCTGTCGGCACTGAACCAAGTCCTGGTGACGCACGACATGCAGCGAGCATCGTCGACGCTGCAGGTAATTAGTCGCAACACCACGTCGATCATCGGACCAGCCATCGGTGGACTAGTGGCCGTGGCTTTTGGTCCGTCCTACATCTACGGCGCGAACGTCATCACGTTCTGCGGGTCCATTTTCTTGTTGGTGGGGCTCGACAAGAATCTTTCCCCAACACCGACCCACGAGCGCAGTGACCGGGAGTCTTTCATGGCCGCCACGTCGTTCTTGCGGGGTCGGCCCGACATCGTGGGAACGTACTTGATTGACCTGATGGCTATGACCTTCGCCTTCCCCGTGTCGATGATGCCCTTCGTGGCTGCTCGGTATCACCAGACCTACGCGCTGTCGCTCTTGTATTGCGGTCTTCCCGCCGGCGCCTTAGTGGCGTCCGTTATTTCGAACTGGACGCACAAAGTCCACTTCTACGGTCGAGCCATTGCCATCGCCGCGGCGGCGTGGGGGCTCGGTATCGCCGTCTTTGGGTACTCGTCGTCGCTCCTCGTCGTGTTCCTCGGACTCTGCGTGGCTGGCGGGGCCGACTCCTACAGCGCGATATTCCGCTCCACCATGTGGAACGAGTCCATCCCACCAGAGATGCGTGGTCGCATGGCCGGTATGGAAATGATCTCCTACTCTCTGGGACCGACCGCCGGGCAGTTTCGAGCTGGTCTGATGGCGGCGTGGACCACGATGAGGTTCTCGTTGACCTTTGGCGGTCTGGCCTGCACCGGTGTGGTGGGCGCGGTGACGGCCGCCCTGCCGTCGCTGTGGCGGTTCGACGCCCGGACCAACGAGCACGTGGCCGACGTCCGGGCCATTCGCGCGCGTGAGAACATCGACACGGCCTAAACCCTCTACCATTTAGGCGTGCCTATTACCTACCTCGTCACCGTGAGCGGCCCCGACCGCGTAGGTGTCGGCGCCGAACTCTTTGCCGCCCTTTCGACCGTGACGACCGATCTGGGTCAACTCGCCGACGTTGCGCAGATCACCATTCGCGGGTCGCTCGTGCTCTGCGCCGAAGTGACTGTTCCCGATGATCTCAGTCTGGCTCACGTGCGTGCCGCGATTGCCGAGCGCGACATTGAGCGCGACGGTATTACCGCCAGCGTGGAAGTCGTCGACGTGGATGATGCGCCCAAGGGTGGTCGTTTGCTCGTCACCATTTTGAGCCCGCGCATTGATCCCGAACAGCTCTTCAACGTCTTTGGGGCCTTCGCCTCCGTCGACGCCACCTGTGAACGAATTGTGCACCTCGCGACCTACCCCGTCGACTGCTACGAGATCGTGGTGCGCGGCTGCGACCACGCCGCGCTGCGCGAGGCCGTGACGGCCGCCGCGCAGACCAATGGCCTTGATGTGGCGATTCAGCGCGCGGGCCTGCACCGCCGCGCCAAGCACCTCGTCGTGATGGACGCCGACTCCACCTTGCTGCAGGACGAAGTCATCGACCTCCTCGCCGAAGAGTGCAACTGTGCGGCCGAGGTGGCCAAGATCACCGAACTGGCGATGGCGGGCGAGCTCGACTTCGCCGAGTCCCTGCGTCGTCGCGTGGCCTTGCTCGAAGGACTCGACGCGAGTGTCCTCGACAGTGTGCGCAGCCGACTTCGACTCACTCCGGGCGCGCGCACCCTGCTGCGCACCCTGCACCGACTGGGCTACGTGCCCGCGGTGGTGTCGGGTGGCTTCGTCGAAGTATTGGCGCCACTACTGCGCGAACTCCACGTGGACTACCTCGAGGCCAACGAACTCGAAATCGTTGACGGCAAGTTGACCGGTCGCCTCTCGGCGCCCATCGTCGACCGCGCCGGAAAGGCTAAGGCCCTGCAGCGCTTCGCCGCCCAGGTAGGCGTGCCGCTCGAGCAGACGGTGGCGGTGGGCGACGGCGCGAACGACATTGACATGATTTCGGTGGCCGGACTGGGCATTGCCTTTAACGCCAAGCCGGTCGTGCGCGCCCACGCTGACGCCGCGTTGTCGGTGCCGTATCTCGACGCCGTGCTGTATTTCCTTGGCATTAGCCGCGAAGAGATTGAAACCGAATAGCCCGCACGGCGCTCGGCTAAGTTTGCGAATTAGAAGTCGCCACACAGGAGGGTCCAACATGAGTCGATGGCACAACGTAGTTTCACGCGCACTATCACTCGTCGTAGTGGCCGGTGCCCTGGCGATGGCGGTACCTTCGGTCGCACCCGCTGGCGCCTCGTCGAGCACCGTCACGGTCACCTTCAAGACCTACTTCTTTACCAAGACGGCGACCCAGGTCGTGTCTGCCGCACCCGGATCTACGGTGACGGCGCCGACCGATCCAGGCGTGCCTTACCCCGAGTACGCCTTTACGGGCTGGCACTGTGTCGGTATTGGCATGGCCACCACGATTCAGGTGGGCACCACGCCGATTGTCTGTAACGCCATCTTCTCGCCCTACCACCTGCTCTACTACGGCATGCAGGCGAAGAAGGTCAACGCTGGCCAGCGACTGCTCGCGGGTACGTCCGTGACGTTGCCGATGTCGGCGGGTGCACGATGGGGCTACCGCTTCGTCGGCTGGAACCTCGGCCACCGCGTGTTGGCGCCAGGCGCCACGTTCTCGATGCCCAACGCCAACCTGGACATCAAGGCCGTCTGGCTGCGCACGATTCCGAAGGGTTAGTGCTTAGCGAGCGAGGTCGCTCGGTCCGCCAGCCCACAGGCCAGCCATCCAGGCTTCAATCTCGTCGGGGTCCCGCGGCAAGCGCGCCGACATGTTGACGCAGCCATCGGTTGTAATGAGGACGTCGTCCTCAATGCGCACCCCAATGCCGCGATACTCCGCGGGCACGGTGAGATCGTTGGGCTGGAAGTAGAGGCCGGGCTCAACAGTCATCACGTAGCCGGCGCGGAGCTCGCCCGACCCGTGGGCGTCACGCGAGACGGTACAGTCGTGCACGTCGAGGCCGAGCATGTGGCTGGTGCCGTGCAGGGTGTAGCGACGGTAGGACTGGACGTCACGACGCATGATGGTTTCAACGTCGTCGGTCAAAATGCCCAGTTCGATGAGGCCCTCGACGAGGACGCGCGTGGCCGTCTCGTGCGACAGGGAGAAGGGGACACCGGCCTTCAGGGCCGCGATGCTGGCATCAGCGGCGCGCAACACGATGTCGTAGACGCGACGCTGGGCGGGGGAGAACGTGCCGTTAATCGGCATCGTGCGGGTCACGTCGGCGGTGTAGAGCTCATTGACCTCAACACCCGCGTCGAGCAGCAAGAGGTCACCGTCTCGAACGTCACCGTTATTGGTCATCCAGTGGAGAATGGTGGCGTTCGATCCACTGGCGGCGATGGTGTTGTAGCCAACGTCATTGCCTTCGACGCGGGCGCGCAGGTGAAAGACACCCTCAATCACTCGTTCGCCGCGCTGGCGGGCGGCGGGGAGAGCGCGAACGACGTCTTCGAAGCCGAGAATGGAGTAGTCAACGGCTGCTTGGAGTTGCGCAATTTCGTACTCGTCTTTGACCAAGCGGAAGTCGCTCAAGGTCAAGGGCACGAGTCGGTCGTCGTCATTCACGGGGAGGAGCGCGTCGACGCCAAGGTCGATGCCGCGGTCGACCAGCACGTTGATGGGGTCGAGCTCGATGAGGTCCTTTTCGAGACGGTCGAGCGGGGCGGTCCCAATCTGGAAGAAGAGCGCGGCTTCGTCGAGGTCGCGCCGTGGTCCCACCCAGAGTTCGCCGTAGCGGGAGTTGGTGAAGAACTCGTGGGTGCGCTGGTCGCGACGGGGCGCCATGTAGAGCGTGGCGTCTGCGTCGGGCGTAATCACTAACACCACGTCGGCGTCCTGACATCCGGTGAGGTAGTAGAAGTCGTTGGCGGTCCTGAAGGAGTAGTCCGTGTCGTTACTGCGCACCTTGTAGTTGCCCGAGGGAACGACAATCGTTTTACCCGGCAGGGCGGCGCAGAGCGCAGCGCGACGCGCGGCGAAACGTGCGACGGCGGGATGCTGGTGACTCGGAATCTCGTGACTGGCCCACCCCTGGGTCATTCGATCCGTAAACGAACGAGGAATGGCGGGGCGGTGGGCGCCAGCCCAGACCCAGTGCTCAGAGACCGGGTGTTCGGCAGATACGTCTGGTTCGGGCAGGGAAAACGCATCAGTCATACCCGAATAGTACTCCTGATGAAACTAGGAATTCTGGTCGGGCAGGAGTCGCCACGCGAGGGGCAAGAGGCTGCCGGCCACGACGGCCTTGGCGATGTCCCACACGAGGTAGGGCACCATGCCGTAGGTGATGCCCCAACTCAAGGTGTGGTGCAGGTCGAGGCTCAGCCAAGTCACGCCGACGGCGTAGATGGCGAGCTCCCCGAGCACGAACATGCCAATGGCGCCCGAGACGGTGCGGTCGGTGCCCTTGTTGCTGAGGTAGCCCATGACAACACCGGCGACCATGAAGCCGATGATGTAGCCGAAGAGGGGCTTGGTGCCGGCGTTCCAGCCGTGGGTCTGCGCGGCGAACCAGGGCATGCCAGCGAGTCCGGCGACAGCGTAGAGGGCCATGGCGCTTACCGCGCGACGAGCACCCAAGGTGCCACCAACGACCAAGACGCCCAAGGTCTGACCGGTGAAGGGGGCGGGGAGTCCGGGGACGGTCCAGGAGATCTGGGCGAGGGCACCCACGAAGGCGGCGCCGACCACGACCAACAGGACGTTGGTAATCAGGGTGGCGGGAATGAACTGGTCGACGATGCTGCCGCGACGGGCGAGGGTGGTGGTGGACATACAAGGCTCCTTTATTGGATGGTTCAACACTAGGGCAGTACTACCCCGGTTGTCTCGTTACCGCCTAGTTAGTAACGACGTCGAAGGACGTGGCAGTTTCGCCACTGGCCGTGGTGCCCACGGTGAACAAGAAGCGCAAGGAAAACACGGCCATGATGGCGCACATGGCGCCACCGACGTAATAGGGCATGCGGAGTCCGTGCTTGGCGAGGACGCCGCCTAACAACGATCCAATCGGCATGAGGCCCCAGACCAGGGTGCGGCGAGCGCCGTGGATGCGACCGTAGAGGTCGGAGGGAATCGTGCTCTGGTAGAGCGACATCAGCAGGATGTTCCACTGCGAGACGGCGAAGAGCTCCGCCATCGTCAATAACGCAAAAACGTAAATGTTGGGCGAGAAGGCGACCGCCAACGTCAAGAAGGAACTGGCGGTGATGCCCACACCCATGGTGCGAGCTCGACCAAATCGTGCGGACAACTTTGGCGCGGCGAGACCACCGAGTACGGCACCAATGCCCTCGACGGTGAGGAGCGCGCCGTAGAGGGCGGGGCGCAGGTGCATGGTTCGCAAGACGAAGAGGACGAAGGTGGCGTTCGACATCGAGAAGAAGAAGCCCATGGCTGACGTGGTGAGTACGAGGCGACGAAGTGCGGGGCGTTCGGCAATGTAGCGAAGGCCAAACTTCATTTCCGACGTGAAGGTCGGGCGAACCTCAGGGGCCTTGGCTTCGCGATGTTCTTGCAGGAAGTGCACCGGAATAAAAATTGCCAAGGTGGCCGCCACGGCGTAACAGAGACCGTTCGCGGCGAAGGGCAAGAAGATGGCGGTGGCGTAGAGGAAGCCACTGATGGGGGTGCCAATGAATCCCTGGACGACCTGTTCGGAGATTTGCAGACGTGAGTTGCCTCGCTCGAACTGGTCAGACTGCAAAATCTGTGGAATAAGTGACTGCGAGGACGTGTCGGCGACGACTTCGCAGGTGCCGATAATAAAGGCGGCGAGCAGGAGTTCATAGATAGTTATCGTGTGTGAGGTCACCGCACTCACCACGCCTACGGCCACCACGAATCGCGTGGCGTTGGCACTGGCGAGCAACCGACGCCGGTCGAGTCGGTCAACAAGCACCCCAATAGGAATGGCAAAAAAGAGCCACGGCAACATCACCATGCCACTCATGGCGGAAATGAGAACAGGATTTTTGGTCAGGGTGACCGCCAGCAGTGGTGCCGCCGCCATCATGATGCCGTCGGCCAGGTTCGCCGAGAGACTGGCCCCCCACATGCGGTTGAACGCAGCGCCGAGTGAGGACTTAGGTGTTCGCTTCATGAAAACTCCTCACCGTCGAAGGCTTCGTCAGCGAGGCCTTCGGACCGGTCGTGCTAGTTAATCCAGCCGTGGTCGCGAGCAATCTGCTCGGGATCACCGATGCGGAAGCCGGTGCGGTGCTGGAGTGCTCGGATGAGCCCGCCGGCTTCGTAGAGGGATTCGTGGGTACCGGTGTCGAGCCAGGTGGTGGCGCGAGACAGCGTCTGTACGTGCAACTCGCCCAGTTCGAGGTAAGCGTTGTTGAGGGCAGTAATTTCGAGCTCACCGCGAGCACTGGGCTCGAGAGTCTTCGCGAGAGCGGACGCCTTCTCGTCGTAGAAGTAGAGTCCCGGGATAGCGAAGTGCGACTTGGGTGCCTTCGGCTTCTCCTCGATGGAAACGACTTTGCCGGTGTCGTTGAATTCGACGACACCGTAGGCGGTGGGGTCGGCGACTTCGTAGGCGTAGATGAGGGCACCCGAGATATCGGTGTTTTCGGACAGCTGCGTGCCGAGGCCGGGGCCGTGGAAGAGGTTGTCACCCAGAATGAGGGCGCACTTGTCGCCGTCCAAGAACGCTTCACCCAAAATCAGTGCCTGGGCCAGTCCGTTGGGCTGCTCCTGGATCACCCACGAGATCTCGAGACCGAGGTGCGAACCGTCGCCGAGCAGGCGCTGGAATGCCGGCTGGTCGTGCGGGGTCGTAATGAGGAGGATCTCGCGAATCCCCGAGAGCATCAAGGTGCTCAGGGGGTAGTAAATCATTGGTTTGTCGTATACGGGGAGGAGTTGTTTCGACACTGCCCGGGTAATGGGGTAGAGACGCGTACCACTGCCGCCGGCCAGAATAATTCCCTTCACGCCACTAGTATAGGTAGCCACTACCCCCTTTCTGAATGGCCGAGGTTTCGCTATGCGCATTGTGATTACGGGAGCGGCCGGGTTCATCGGCTCTCGATTTGTGGAGATGCTCCTCCAAGAAGAACACCTCGGCTACGACGAGATCGTCGTCCTCGACGCCTTGACCTACTCGGGTCGCCTCGAAAACCTCGAAGACGCCCTCCGCGACTCGCGTGTCTCTTTCGTTCAGGGGTCGATTGTCGACGCCGACCTCGTTGACGACACCCTGCGCGGGGCTGACGCCGTCGTACACTTCGCCGCCGAAAGCCACGTCGACCGCTCGATTACGGGTGCCCGTTTGTTCTTCGAAACCAACGTGCTCGGAACCCAGACCCTGCTCGAGGCCGCTCGCCGCCACGGCGTTAGCCGTTTTGTCCACGTCTCCACCGACGAGGTCTACGGCTCAATCCCCGAGGGATCGTGGAAGGAAGACCACATCCTCGAGCCCAACTCGCCGTATTCGTCGTCGAAGGCCGGTTCGGACTTGGCGGCCCTGGCCTACCACCGCACGTATGGTCTCCACGTGAACGTGACGCGCTGCTCGAACAACTACGGCCCCCGACAGTTCCCTGAAAAGGTCATTCCCTTGTTCGTGACCAACCTGATGGACGGCTACAAGGTACCCCTCTACGGTGACGGGCAGAACATTCGCGACTGGCTCCACGTGGACGACCACTGCCGCGGCATCTTGCTCGTGTTGGGCGGTGGCCGCGCCGGCGAGATCTACAACATCGGTGGCGGTACCGAACTCACCAACAAGGAACTCACCTACCAGCTCCTGGCGTTGATGGGCAAGAACGAGTCGAGCATTGAGCCCGTGGCGGACCGCCTGGGTCACGACCGTCGCTACTCCGTCGACTGCGGCAAGATCCGTAACGAGCTCGGTTACACCCCACAGGTGCCTTTCGAACAGGGTCTCCGCGACGTCGTCCAGTGGTACGTAGACAACGAGGTCTGGTGGCGTCCCCTGAAGGAAGCCAAGTGAAGTTAATTGAGACGGCCATTGACGGTTGCTTCATTCTGGAGTCGGGCGTCTTTGGTGACGACCGTGGTCTCTTCCGCGAGTGGTTTAAGCTACCGGACTTTGCGGCGGCTGGTGTGACGTTCAACGTAGAGCAGGCCAATTTCTCGGTTTCTTCACAGAATGTTGTTCGCGGACTCCACTATTCAGTTTCACCTCGTGGCCAGGCCAAAGTTGTGACCTGCGCACACGGCACCCTCGACGATGTCATCTTTGACATTCGCGAAGGATCGCCAACTTTTGGTCAGCTCGTTGTTGTTTCCCTGGCTGCGAATGAGGGCAAGTCGGTATTACTGCCTGCAGGCGTCGCCCACGGATTCTGCGTCACGTCAGAAGTGGGCGCGCTCGCCTACCTACTCTCGTCTCCATATGACGCACCTAATGAACTCGAAATCAATCCACTGGACCCAGAGATTGGTGTGCCGTGGCCACTCACTGGCGATCCAATATTGAGTGCAAAGGATGCCGCTGCTCCGAATTGGTCGGAGCGTCGTTTCGCTGGTGAAACTCCCAACTGGTGAAGATAATCGGGCAGAATGAATTTTGCTCGAAATTTGTAAAAGCACTGTTTCAAATAAGGCTCACCCAAAGGGTTTGGTGCCTGTGATGCTACGATTATGGTGGCTGAGGGTTAGCGACACCTCTTGACGACTTGGAGGTGCGAGTTGTATTCACGTTTGCAGAAAATCACGGCTGGCGGAGTCGGTGCTGTCGTCCTCGTATTTTTGGCACTTGTTTTCTGGCCGCAATCGAAACCGCAACTCAGTCTGTGCGCAATAGTCATTGATAGAACTGAGTCTGTCGCCAACCCCAATGTGGGGCAAGAGTATGCAGGTCTTGCCCAATCTGCCCTTCGTAATTGTGCTGTGCTGGATGCCAACACCGCAGTTTGGCAAATATCTTCAAGTCCAAATGTTGAACAGAACCCCCTGACATTTCCTTTTTCGCCGCCAGCTGGTCAGTCAAATTACCAGAGTCAAATTCTGCACAAAGATCTTGAGCAAGCCGCGGATCAA
>Ga0007834_1000334_pt1 | contig 15469 bp, 15 predicted proteins | sample CryBogCBE06Nov07_FD_71233 | JGI IMG/M metagenome (GOLD analysis project Ga0007834, IMG submission 71233) | Freshwater microbial communities from Crystal Bog, Wisconsin, USA - CBE06Nov07 | ecosystem: Environmental > Aquatic > Freshwater > Lake | place: Crystal Bog, Wisconsin, USA | collected...
GCGAGCAGCCAGGCGAAGGCCAGGTCGAGGAGCGAGTGGCCGTGGTCCTTCGCCCACGTGGTCAAGGTGTCCAAGGTGGCGAAGTTCTCCTCAGTGAGGACGCGCTCGGCCATGTTCCACTTCTCGATGCGAGATCCGCTCGGCACGCCGGCACCGCGTTGGTACTTCCCCGTCAAGAGACCGCTGGCGAGGGGGAAGTAGGGGAGGTGCGCGATGTCGAGCTCGGCGCAGGTTGGGAGGACGTCGGCTTCATCGGCACGCTCGAGCAGGCTGTACTCGTTCTGCACGCTCACGAACCGAGGCCCGGTTCCGGCAGCGGCCGCTGCGGCGCGGAGTTGCTCAGCGGAGAAGTTCGAGCACCCAATTTCGAGCACCTTGCCCTCAGCGACGAGTTCGTGGAGGACCGAGAGGGTCTCAGCGATGTCGACCGTCGGGTCGGGTCGGTGGAGTTGGTAGAGGTCGATGCGATCGGTCCCGAGCATGCGGAGGCTCCGCTCCACGGCTCGGCGGATGTAGGGACCAGCGGCTCCGCCGGTGAACTCCTCGTCCGCCTTGCTGCCGAACTTCGTCGCCACCACGATCTGATCGCGGCGGCTGCCGAGCGCTGCGCCGAGGCGCACCTCACTCGAGAGGTAGGAGTCGGCGGTATCGAAGAAGTTGATGCCTGCCTCGAGGGCGGCGTCGACGACGGGGGCGACGTCGGCTTCATCCATGGTGAAGCCGAAGTTATTGGTGCCGAGTCCGATGACCGAGACCGACAACGATCCAATGGTGCGGTGCTGCATGGAGGCACTCCTTCGTCTGAGGTGCCACCACCGTAGGTGGCGTGCAGCGCTCCGTGAACGCTCGCGTGCCCTCTGGTCCCTGCACTCGTCACAGACCTCACCTCTAGACTGATCAGCATGACTGCTTCGACCGAGAACCTCACCACTGGACTCCCCGTGATCTCCATCACCGACGACGCTCGGGACATGGTCCTCGAAGCGCTCGCTCAGGAGCCCAACCCCGCCGAGATGGCGCTGTGGCTCGAGGTCCGGGCCGTTGAAGCCGACGCCTTCGTCTACGACCTCTACTTCCAAGCCGCCAGTGATGCGCAGAGTGCCGACTCGGTCTCAACGGTCGATGGGCTCACCACGGTCGTGCCTGAGCGATCCATTCCTCGCCTCCAGGGTGCGAGTCTCGAACTGTCGACCGAAGGTGCTGGCGGCCTCGTGATCGTGAACCCGAACCGCCCAGAGTCCCAGGTCAGCTCGTCCATCCCGAAGGAGCTCCTCGCTGCTGGTATCGACGGTCCGCTGGGACGACGGATCACCGCCATCTTGGAGAGCGACGTCAATCCCTCCATCGCTGGGCACGGCGGGCGCTGCGATCTCGTGGCGGTCGACGAAGTGGAGCGCCACGCGTACGTGAAGCTCTCCGGTGGCTGCCAGGGGTGTGCGATGTCTCGGATGACCCTGAGCCAAGGCATCGAGCAGATGCTGCGTGCAGAGATCACCGACCTCGGCGACCTGATCGACGTCACCGACCACGGCTCAGGCGACAACCCCTACTACTAGAGGCGGGGCCTGGCCTCCAGGGGTCGCCGACGCTCACGGTAGATTGAGTGGGTGCTCCGTTTCCTCACAGCAGGTGAATCCCATGGCCGTGCGCTCACGGTCACCGTTGAAGGCCTGCCTGCGGGTCTCGCCATTGACGAAGCTGACTTCCAGCGTGAACTCGGCCGCCGACGGCTCGGATACGGCCGTGGGCCCCGTATGCGCTTCGAGGTCGATGAGTTACGCCTCCTCGCCGGCATTCGCCATGGCCGCACCCTCGGCAGTCCCATCGCCATTGAGATTCTGAACACCGAGTGGCCGAAGTGGGAAGAGGAGATGTCACCCGCTCCGGGTCGCCCGAGCAAACTCCACACCCAGCCGCGACCTGGTCACGCCGACCTCGCTGGCATTCAGAAGTACGGCTTCGACGACGCTCGAGATGTCTTGGAGCGGGCGTCTGCTCGTGAGACCGCAGCTCGTGTGGTCGCTGGAACCTTGGCCAAGGCGCTCCTCGCAACGATCGACGTCGGGATCTTGAGTCACGTGGTCGGTCTCGGTGCAGCGCACGCTGGTGAGGCACCTCGCCCAACCATGGCGGATCTCGATGCGGTGGACACCTCGGAAGTCCGCTGCTTCGACGCAAGCGTGGAGGCAGCCATGATCGCCGAGGTCAAGGCCGCCGCCAAGGCTGGAGATTCCCTCGGTGGCATCGCCGAAGTCCTCGCCTACAACGTGCCGGTCGGACTCGGGAGCCACGTCCACTGGGATCGCAAGATCGACGGCCTGCTCGCGCAGGCGCTCATGTCGATTCAGGCCATCAAGGCCGTGGAGCTCGGCGATGGGATTGACGTCGCCAGTCGACGGGGATCAGATGCCCACGATGCCATCACCTACGACGACAGCGACGCCCAGACCTCGGGTGGCTACGTCCGCACCACGGCGCGTGCTGGTGGCATCGAGGGTGGGATGACCTCAGGGGCGCTCCTCGTCGCCCGCTTGTTCATGAAACCACTGGCCTCGCTCAACCGCCCAACGCTCGCAACCGTGGACGTGGCCACCAAGGAAGCCACGGTGTCGTGGAAGGAGCGCACGGACGTGACTGCTGTTCCGGCCATGGGTGTGGTCGCCGAGGCCATGACGGCGCTCGTCCTCGCCGGTGAAGCGCAGCGCAAGTTCGGTGGTGACTCAGTCGCAGAGTTCTGCCGCAACCACGCTGGCTACATGGCCCACCTCGGCGAAACCCTCTCGGGCCCTCGACCGTGACCGGGGCGTCGACGGCACACCTCGTGCTGATCGGCATGATGGGTTCGGGCAAGTCATCTGTGGCTGAAGGCGTGGCTGCTGCTCGCTCGATGGCCTGGTGCGACCTCGACAGCGAGATCGAACGCAGCGCTGGGCGGAGTGTGCGGGAAATTTTCGCCGCCGACGGCGAGGCTGGATTCCGTGACCTCGAGCGCGCCGCGCTCGCTGAGGCGTTGGCGAGCGCAACCCCGAGGGTGATCGCCGCCGGTGGTGGCATCGTCGTGACGCCTGAGTCACGGGCGCTCTTGCGTGGCACCGTCTGCGTCTACCTCCGAGCGACCATCGCAACGCTGCTCCGCCGCCTCGAGCACGCCGAGGACCGACCGCTCCTCGACGGTGACCGAGCCGGCGTGCTCAGCTCGCTGCTCGAGGCCCGTTCGCCGCTCTACGACGGAGTCGCAACTGCAGTCGTCGACGTGGACGATCTCGATCTCGCCGCCACAGTGGCGGCGATTTGTGCCACGGTGGAGGCATCGTGCTGACCATTCCCGTGCTCCTCGAGAACGATTCCTACGACGTCGCCGTGGGCGATGGCGTGCGCCACCACTTAGGCCAGGTGCTCCGTGAGCTGCGAGGCGGTGCGCCCAAGCAGGTCGCCATCATCACCGAGCAAGCCATGATCGATGCTGGTTGGGTTGACGACCTCGTGATCGACGCTGCCACCGTGATCTGCACCATCGAGGGTGGGGAAGCGTCGAAGAACCTCTCGACCATCGAGCGGCTGTGCACGGAGCTCGTCGAAGCGGGCCTCTCTCGTAACGACGTCATCGTTGGCGTGGGTGGCGGCATCGTGACCGACGTCGCTGGATTCTGTGCAGCGACCTACCACCGAGGCATTCGCTACGTCTCAGTGGCAACGAGCTTGCTGGCCATGGTGGACGCAGCCGTTGGCGGCAAGACCGGCGTCAACTTGAGCGTCGGGAAGAACCTCGTCGGCGCCTTCTGGCAACCCAGTGCGGTCCTCTGTGACACCGAGACGCTCCACACCCTTCCCCCACGCGAGTGGGCGTGTGGCCGAGGTGAGATCGCCAAGTACGCACTCCTGCGTGGCGAAGGGGGAGAGGACCTCTTGGACCTCGACCTCCATGAGCAAGTCGGTGCCTGCGTGGCCGATAAGGCGATGGTGGTCTCGAGCGACGAACGAGAATCCGGTCGCCGTGCACTCCTCAACTACGGCCACACCCTGGCCCATGCGCTCGAGACCATTGACTTAGAAGGTGGTGCATCGCTCGACCTCCGCCACGGCGAAGCCGTCGCTATTGGCCTCGTCTTCGCTGCAGAACTGGCCTTCGACCTGGGTCGGATCTCTGAAGATCGGGTCCGAGCGCATCGGCGGATCGTTGGGGGACTCGACCTCCAAGGCGAGATCCCACGAGGACTCTCCGCTGCCCACCTCGTCGACCTCATGGGTCGAGACAAGAAGGCGAACCACGACCTCACCTTCATCTTGGATGGACCTGCTGGTATCGAGGTCGTCCACGGCGTCGATGGAGCAGTGGTGCGCAGTAGCCTCGAGCGAGTGGGGTGCCTGCCATGACGTCGATCTTGTTGCTGTCGGGACCAAACCTCAACTTGCTCGGGACTCGAGAGCCAGCGGTCTACGGCACCGACACCTTGGACGATCACGTCGCTCGTGCGACCAAATGGGCAGCCTCCTATGGCTTCACGCTCGAGCACCTGCAGTCGAACCACGAGGGCGTCTTGATCGACGCCATCCACGCTGCTCGTGGGCACCACGGCGCCATCGTGATGAACGCCGGCGCCTTCACCCATACCTCCTGGGCAATCCACGATGCGCTCGCGGCATTTGAGGGTGTGATCGTCGAAGTGCACCTCTCCAACCCAGCCGCTCGTGAGCCGTTCCGCCACACCTCGGTCCTCGCTCCCGTGGCGCATGGGTCGATTGCCGGATTCGGTCGCAACTCCTACCTCCTCGGGATTGACGCCGTCGCCCAACTGCTCGGTCGTTCACCGGCCTGAGGATTCGCCCAACTAGACTGATGTCTCGTTGCCACTCCGCTGGCACGCGACCTCGACGCGGCGTCCTGCCGCCAGCAACCCAAGGACCGAGCAATGGCAATTTCCACGAACGACCTGAAGAACGGCATGACCCTGGCCCTTCCCGAAGGGCTCATGACCGTCATTGAGTTCCAGCACGTCAAGCCAGGCAAGGGTGGAGCGTTCGTCCGGACCAAGCTCCGCAACGCCCGCACCGGTGCGGTCATTGAGCGCACCTACCGGGCCGATGAGAAGCTCGAGCAAGCCATTATCGACAAGCGTGAGATGCAGTTCCTCTACCGCGACGGCGCTGACTACGTCTTCATGGATCAGGTCAGTTACGACCAGATCAACGTGACCGAAGCCAACCTCGGCGACGCCAAGAACTACCTCTTAGAGGGTGGCTCAGCGGTCATGCAGATGTACGGCACCGAGATTGTGGGCGTGGACCTTCCTGCTGCCGTGGAGTTGAAGATCGTCGAGACCGAGCCGGGCATCCAAGGCGACCGTGTCTCTGGTGCGAAGAAGCCGGCGACGCTCGAGACTGGCCTCGTCGTGCAGGTGCCCCTCTTCGTGAACAACGGTGAGGTCATCAAGGTCGACACCCGCTCGGGTGACTACCTGACACGCGCCTGATGGCCGTTGACGAGCGGGATCGACACAGTTCACGAGAACGAGCGCTCGGTCTTCTCTACGAGGCCCACGCCAAGCACCTGAGCATCGACGAGGTCGTCGATGCCCTGCCGCTCGCGCCTGATCCGTTCTGCCTCGACCTTCTCGGGGCGGTGACTCGGAACCGAGCTGCAGCCGAGGCGCTCGTGGCTGACGCGGCTGTTGGGTGGAGTTTCGATCGCATGGCAGTCATCGATCGCCTCATCTGCACCCTGGCAGCCTGCGAGCTGCTCGACCGTGCAGAGCCCCCAGTTGCCGTCGTCCTCGATGAAGCCATTGAACTGGCCAAGACCTACTCGACCGATGACTCAGGTCGATTCGTCAACGGCCTCCTCGTGACCGTGGCGAAGAAGGCTCGACCAGCTGCGTGAGCCTCGCCGGGTGAGCGGTGGCGCTGCTAGTCTGAAGGGGTCGTGAAGCGGGTCCCGTGAGGCCCGAACGACGAGGAGAACAATGGCGTACCGTGAATCTGATGCTGTGGCACCTGCTGCGCAGCCAGCGACTCGAGTTGGCGAAATTCTGAGTGCTGACGGCGTCCGCCGAGCCCTCACCCGAATGGCGCATGAAGTCGTCGAACGCCATGGTTCCCTTGACCGAATCGTCGTCGTCGGTCTCCAAAGCGGCGGTGTGGCCTTGGCCAACCGGCTCGCCCTCGAGCTCGAACGCATCACCGGTTCCCAAGTCCCAGAAGGTGCGCTCGACGTTGCGTTCTACCGCGACGACCTTGACCTGCGACCCGTGGTGCCCGAATCGGCGACGGAGATTCCCGTCGACGTAGAAGGTCGCATTGTCCTCCTCGTCGATGATGTCCTCTTCACCGGACGGACCGTGCGAGCGGCGCTCAACGCCCTCTCCGATTTTGGACGAGCGGGAGCGATTGAGCTCGCAGTCCTCGTCGATCGAGGCCATCGTGAACTCCCCATTCGCCCCGACTACGTCGGCAAGAACCTGCCCACTGCGCTCAGCGAATCGGTAACCGCCACGCTCGACGGCGTGTACTTGACGAGGAGCTCGGCATGATTGGCCCCCACCTGCTCTCCATTGCTGACCTCGGTCACGACGGCATCGTGCAGGTTCTGAACGTGGCCGAATCCTTCGCTGAAGTCGAGAAGCGCACCATGAAGAAGGTGCCAGCGCTCAAGGGCAAGGTGATCGCCACCATGTTCTTCGAAGAGTCCACTCGGACCCGCCTGTCGTTCGAGACGGCGGCCAAGCGACTCTCCGCCGACGTGCTCAGCCTCTCGGTTGCCACGTCGAGCGTGAAGAAGGGTGAGTCGCTCAAGGACACCTTGAAGACCATCGAGGCGCTCGGCATCGACGCAGTCATCATCCGACACCGCTCCTCTGGTGCGCCGCTCCAAGCAGTCCGCTTCCTCGACGACATCCATGTCATCAACGCTGGAGATGGATGGCACGAGCACCCGAGCCAAGGCCTCCTCGACGCCTTCACCGTCCGTCAAGCCTGGGCTGCGGCAGCTGGCGTCGACCCGGCGACTACGGGTTCGTCGCTCTTTCAGGGAAAGAAGATCGTGATCGTCGGCGACATCGCCCACAGCCGAGTCGCTCGCAGTGAGGTCCTCGCCTACACCGCCCTCGGGGCCGAGGTGACCTTGGTCGCCCCGGCCACCTTGCTGCCACCGAGCGTCGAGGGCTGGGGCGTCACCGTCGCCCATCGCTTGGATCCGGTCCTCGCTGACGCCGATCTCATCTCAGTGCTCCGCCTGCAAGCCGAGCGGGGGAGTGGTGAGTGCGTGCCGAGCCTCCGGGAGTTCACTGAGACCTTCGGCATGACGGAAGCTCGGGCCGAGCGCCTGAAAGATGGAGCGCTCATCACTCACCCCGGCCCGATGGTGCGCGGCGTGGAGATCGCCTCGGCCGTGGCCGATGATCCTCGGTGCCTCGTCACCACCCAAGTCCACAACGGTGTCGCCGTCCGCATGGCGGCGCTCTACCTCCTCCTCACCGGAGGCAACGCAGTACTCGACCACTCGGAGGCCAACCGTGATGCATAGGTACCCACTCGCCAAGGGCACGGTGGTCATCCGTGGAGGGGCAGTCCTGACCCCCGCCGGCCTCGTCGACGCCGACGTGGTCATCGTCGATGGACTGGTGACTGCTGTCGAGTCGAACGTCACGGCGCCGGAGGGTGCGACAGTGCTCGATGCGGAAGGTTGCATCACCGGCCCTGGATTCGTCGACCTCCACACGCACCTGCGCGAGCCCGGCAAGGAGCAGGCCGAGACCATCGCCAGCGGCGCTCGCGCTGCCGCACTCGGTGGCTACACCGCAGTGGTGGCCATGCCCAATACCTCGCCGTGCCTCGATAGCGCCTTCGTGGTGCGAGCGGTCCTCGATCTTGGAGCGACGACGACCACGGAGGTGGCGGTCGCTGGGGCGATCACGGTGGGCCGAGCGGGCGAGCAACTCGCCCCCATTGCTGAGCTCGCCGCCCTCGGCGTGCAGCTGTTCACCGATGACGGCACCGGCGTGCAGCACGGTGGTGTCGCTCGGCGAGCCCTCGACTACTGCACCGGCCTCGGCGTCACCTACGCCGAACACTGCGAAGACCTCGCCATTGCCTCTGGTGGCGTGGTGCACGAGGGAGCCTGGTCGGCCAAGCTCGGCTTGCCTGGCCAGCCAGCATCTGCCGAGGAGGCCATGGTGGCACGTGACCTCTTGCTCGCTGGTGAGCTCGGTGCTCGCATCCACCTCCTCCACCTCTCGACCGTCGGGTCGGTGGAACTCGTGCGTGCAGCGAAGGCGAAGGGCATTGCCGTCACCGCAGAGGCAGCCCCCCACCACTTCACCTTGACCGATGCTGAAATCGCCTCCTACGACGCTCGCTTCAAGGTCAACCCGCCACTCCGCCCCGACGAGCATGTTGCCGCCATCATCGAAGGTCTTTGCGACGGCACGATCGACGCCATCGCCACCGACCACGCTCCCCACACTCCAGAGACGAAAGACCTCCCCTTCGACGAGGCGCCTCCAGGAATGCTCGGCCTTGAGACCGCGTTCTCGTTGGCCTATGAGCGCCTGGTCGAAGGTGCGGGAATGCCGATGGAGCACTTGTTCGACCTCCTCTCGACCAACCCCGCACGGATTGCAGAACTCGACGCTGCAGGAGATCGGCCCTACGGTCACACCGCGCATGGCGCCCGGGTTGCTCCAGGAATCCCGGCCAACCTCGTGGTGGTCGACCCCAGTGCTCGCTGGACGGTTGCCGGTACGGCGCTCGCCTCACTGGCGACGAATACGCCCTACGAAGGAAGATCCATGCACGGCAGTGTTCGCCACACCATCCTCCGAGGTGAACCCGTCGTGATCTCAGGGGAGGCGCAGCGATGACGGATCGACCAACGGGCTACCTGGTCTTGGCTGACGGCACCGTCTTCGAAGGGGAGTTGGCCGGGGCCATTCCTGAGACGTCGGTTGCTGGCGAAGTCGTGTTCAACACGTCGATGACCGGCTACCAAGAGATCCTCACCGATCCCTCCTACGCCGGCCAATTCGTGGTGTTCACGACCGCCCATCTCGGAAACTACGGCACCAACCCGGTCGACGATGAGTCCTCTGGGGTGTGGTGCGGGGCCGCCATCATGGGGGATCTCGCCGATCGAGCGTCGAACTACCGCTCGACTGAAGACCTCGACGCCTTCGCCCTCCGCCACGGGTGCACCATCCTCTGTGGCGTCGATACCCGTCGACTCACCCGTCACCTCCGCGACCATGGGGCGCTCCCCGGCGTGATCGGCCACGGACCGCTCGAGACCCTGAAGGAAGCTGCAGCGACGGCACAGGGAACCGACGCGCAGGACTTGGCCACGGTGGTCTCAACCGACGTCGCCTACGAACTCCCCGGCGGCCCGCATCGCCTGGTGGTGGTGGACTTTGGGGTGAAGGTCACCATGCTCCGCCAACTGCAGTCCTTCGCCCACTTGACCGTGGTGCCAGCGACGACGTCGGCGGATGAGATCCGGTCCCTCGACCCAACGGGCCTCTTCCTCTCCAATGGTCCCGGCGACCCAGCAGCGCTCGGAAGCCCGGTCGAGATGATCGGTGACCTCCTCGGTGAGTTGCCCATCTTCGGCATTTGCCTCGGCCACCAGTTGCTGTCGCGGGCGCTCGGTGCGACGACCTTCAAGTTGCCGTTCGGCCACCACGGTGGGAACCACCCGGTCGTCGACCTCGCCACAGGTCACGTCGAGATCACCGCCCAGAACCACAACTACGCCGTTGACGGCGACAGCTTGCGTGACGTGCTCGTGACGCATCGGAACTTGAACGACGGCGTCATCGAAGGCATTTCAGCACTTGAGCGCAAGGCGTTCTCGGTGCAGTACCACCCTGAAGCTGGACCGGGGCCGCACGATGCCCGCTACCTCTTCCACCGCTTCACCACGCTGCTCGAAGGGGGCCTCCATGCCACGGCGTCATGATCTCAAATCCATTCTGGTGATCGGCTCGGGTCCGATCGTGATTGGCCAGGCCTGTGAGTTCGACTACTCGGGTACCCAGGCCTGTCGGGTACTGCGTGAGGAGGGCTACCGGGTCATCCTGGCCAACTCCAACCCAGCCACGATCATGACTGACCCGGCGACCGCCGATGCCACCTACGTCGAGCCCCTGACTCCAGAGGTCATCGAAGCCATCATCATCGCCGAGCGCCCCGATGCACTACTGCCCACCCTCGGTGGTCAAACCGCCCTCAACTTGACCATGGCGCTCGTCGAGCGCGGAGTCCTCGAGCGCTACGGCGTCGAAGTCATCGGGGCGAACCCCGTGGCCATTGCGACCGCTGAAGACCGCGAGCAGTTCAAGGCGGCCATGGAGGAGATCGGCCTCGAGGTTCCCATTTCCGGGTTCGCCCACAGCCTCGATGAGGCGATGGTCATCGCTCATGAGATCGGCTACCCGATCATCATCCGACCGAGCTACATCCTCGGCGGCGCTGGAACGGGCATTGCCCACAACGACACTCAGATGCGTCAACTGGCCCAAGAGGGACTCGACGCCTCGCCGATCACCGAGATCTTGGTGGAGCAGTCCATCGCTGGGTGGAAGGAGTACGAACTCGAGGTCATGCGTGACACCGCGGATAACTGCGTGGTCGTGTGCTCGATTGAGAACCTCGACGCCATGGGCGTCCACACCGGCGACTCCATCACCGTCGCCCCGGCCATGACCTTGACCGACGTCGAGTACCAAGAGATGCGCGACGACGCCTTCGCGTGTCTCCGACGCGTCGGCGTGGAGACCGGTGGTTCGAACGTCCAATTCGCCGTTGACCCAAAGACCGGTCGCCGTCTCGTCATCGAGATGAACCCTCGGGTGTCGCGCTCCTCAGCGCTGGCGTCGAAGGCCACCGGGTTCCCGATCGCCAAGATTGCTGCTCGCTTGGCCGTTGGCTACACCTTGGACGAGATCCAGAACGACATCACCAAGGCCACCCCCGCCAGTTTCGAACCCTCCATTGACTACGTGGTGGTCAAGATTCCCCGCTGGGCCTTCGAGAAACTGCCCGGCGCCGAGGCGCGCCTCGGCACCCGCATGCAGTCGGTGGGTGAGGTCATGGCGATTGGTCGCACCTTCCCTGAAGCGCTCCAGAAGGCGCTCCGTTCGCTCGAGCAGGGTCGCCTCGGGTTGAATGCTGACCCCGCAGAAGCAGACCTCGACCGATTGACGGATGTCGAGATCGATGACCTCATGTCGATTCCAGCACCTGACCGCATCTTCGCGGTCGAAGCTGGACTGCGTCGGGGTCGAAGCGTCGAACAGGTGGCGGCGCAGACCGGTATGGATCCGTTCTTCCTCGATCAGATGGCGCGCATCTCGACGGCTCGTCTGGCGCTCGATGCCACGGTCGCTGCGGTGGGTGGCGACGCAGCACTGGCCGGGCTCGGCCGGAGTGGTCTTCGCAAGTTGAAGCGCCTCGGGTTCTCCGACGGACAGATCGCACGATGCTGCTCGGTGACCGAGGCTGCGGTTCGTCAGGCTCGGTTCGCCGCTGGCGTGTTGCCGACGTTCAAGACCGTCGACACCTGTGCTGCGGAGTTCCCGGCTGAGACGCCGTACCACTACTCGACCTACGAAGACGAAGATGAGGTCCGGCCATCGGCGCGCGAGCGGGTCATCATCTTGGGCTCAGGACCGAACCGTATTGGCCAAGGCATCGAGTTCGACTACTGCTGCGTGCACGCCTCCATGGCACTGCGAGCAGCGGGCTATGAGGTCGTCATGGTGAACTGCAACCCTGAGACGGTCTCGACGGACTACGACACCTCGGACCGGCTCTACTTCGAGCCACTCACCTTCGAGGACGTCTCGAACGTGATTGAGGCCGAGCGTGCTGCGGCGGGTACCGATGGGCGCCTCGTGGGCGTGATCGTTGGTCTCGGTGGGCAGACGCCGCTCAAGTTGGCCGGCGTCTTGGACGAGTCCCTCATCCTCGGAACCTCGCCGCGCTCGATTGAAGCAGCCGAAGACCGCAAGCACTGGGGCGAGATCTGCGAGCGTCTCGGCATCGCCCAACCGGCGGGCGCCACTGCGGTGACCGTTGAGGAAGCCTTGGCCGTCGCCGCATCGGTGGGGTTCCCTGCCCTCGTCCGTCCGAGCTACGTGCTCGGTGGTCGAGCCATGGAGATCGTCTACGACAACGAGGGCCTCGAGCGCGCCATGGGCCGCCTCCTCGGTCTCGATGCCGAAGGACCAGCCGGTGGCGTGCTCGCCCGTGACGGTGGCGTCTCCGCCGACCGTCCGGTGCTCATCGACCGCTTCTTGGAAGACGCCATTGAGGTCGACGTGGACTCAGTGCGGGATCACACCGGCGACCTCGTCATCTCCGGGATCATGGAGCACGTGGAAGAAGCCGGAGTGCACTCGGGCGACTCTGCCTGCACCTTGCCACCCCAGACCTTGTCGGCAGCGGTCCTCGACACCATTGCCCGCCACACCGCTGCGCTGGCCCACGAACTCGAGGTCGTTGGTCTCTTGAACGTGCAGTACGCGGTGAAAGACGAACACGTCTTCGTGCTCGAAGCCAATCCCCGAGCGAGTCGCACGGTGCCCTTCGTCGCCAAGGCAACTGGCGTGCCGTGGGCGATGATCGCTGCTCGGGTCATGGTGGGAGCGACCCTCGATGAACTGCGCACCGAGGGACTCCTCCCCCGAGAGCTGCCCACGCCAGCGCACGTGAGCGTGAAGGAAGCAGTCCTCCCGTTCAACCGATTCCCCGGCGTCGACACGTTGCTCGGCCCTGAGATGCGCTCCACCGGCGAGGTCATGGGGGTGGACGAGAACTTCGGCCTCGCCTTCATGAAGAGCCAGATGGCGGCAGGCACTACTTTGCCCATGGAGGGTACGGTGTTCTTCTCGGTGGCAGACCGCGACAAGCCGCAGGGCCTCGAAATTGCTCGGATGTACCGAGATCTCGGTTTCGAGCTCGCCGCCACCTTGGGTACCGCTGGCTACCTCCGGAGCAACGGCATCGAGGTGAGCCACCTGGTGGCCAAGATCGGCGAAGAAGGGCTGGCTAAAGATGCCGTCGCCATGCTGTCCTCAGGAGAGGTGCACCTCGTCATCAACACCCCACGAGGTGGCGGGCCGAGGTCCGATGGCATGCACATCCGATCAACGGCGCTCGTGCACGGCGTTCCGTGTCTGACCACCCTCGCAGCAGCCCGAGCTGCAGCCCTCGGCATCGCGGCGGCGAGGAACCGCCCCATTGTGGTCCGGAGCCTCCAGTCCCTCACAGGATCGCCCAAGCGGTGAGTCGCCCAGCCCTCGCCACGACGATTGGGGACGTGGAGCTCTCGAGTGCGGTCATGACGGCGTCGGGGACGGCCGGGTACGGCGCCGAACTCAGCGCCTACGGTGACCTCTCGGCACTCGGTGCCCTCGTCACCAAGTCGCTTGCGGCGACTCCGTGGCCCGGGAACGCCGCTCCCCGGGTGACCGAGGTGCGAGCGGGCATGCTGAACAGCGTGGGGCTCCAAGGCCCTGGCGTTCCAGCATGGCGGGATCGGGAGCTGCCAGCGGCTCGAGCGGCTGGCGCCACGGTGGTGGCGTCGATTTGGGGAACGAGCGTCGACGCCTACCGGGCAGCAGCAGAAGCGCTCGAAGGTGCTGACGTCGCTGCGGTCGAGGTGAACGTCTCGTGCCCCAACGTCGAAGACCGCTCCTCGATGTTCGCTCATTCCGCAGCAGCCACCGGTGCCGTCGTCGAGGCCTGTCGCGGCTCGCATCCGCTCTGGGTCAAGTTGAGCCCGAACGTGGCAGATCTCACCCCTATCGCTGCAGCGGCGATCGATGCCGGTGCCTCGGCGCTCGTACTCACGAACACTCTGCTCGGCATGAAACTCGATCTGAGCACTCGTCGCCCGGTGCTCGGCAACGGTGGGGGAGGACTGTCGGGTCCAGCGGTGCACCCGGTTGCGGTGCGAGCGGTCTACGAGATACGCAAAGCCTTCCCAGACGTACCCATCATTGGCGTTGGTGGGGTGATGGATGGACGCGATGCGTTGGAGTTCCTCTTCGCAGGGGCCAATGCCGTCCAAGTAGGGACGGCCACGTTCCACAACCCGAGAGCACCGTGGAAGGTCACTGCGTCGCTCGAGCGAGCGCTGCGCCGAGCGAACTTCACCAGCGTCGCTGATGCAATCGGGGCGGCACAGCGGTAGGGGAAGTGGCGCTGGTACGGTACGACCGTGAGCCTTCCACCGATGTGGCACTTCGCCAGTGTCGACCTCGTGCTCATGTACGCCGCTGCCGTAGGCATCCTCGGGTGGCGGCGGCTCAGCGAGGGCACTGCTGAGCGAAGCGGCATTCGTCTCGCGATGTACCTCGCCGCATTGGTTGGCCTTGGTCTCTGCGTGTCCTCGCCACTCGACCGGTTGTCGATGGAGTGGTTGACGTGGCACATGGTGATCCACGTCGTCGAGATGTTCTACCTGCCCCTCCTCCTGGTGCTGTCAGCTCCACGGGTCTTCTTCGTGAGCGCCCTACCAACCCCTGCTCGACGGATCGGACGGCAGATTCGAGATGGACTTCGCGGGCCACTGTCCGCTCTCGGTCGTCCCGTCGTGGCGGTTGTTGGGTTCAGTGCGGTCATGGTGTTCTGGCACATCCCCGGAGTCTTCGCCTGGGCGATGGCGAATATGTGGAGTCACGATTGGCTCATGTTGCCGAGCTTCGTCGCCGTGGGTATTGGTTTTTGGCGGGTCATCGTCGTCGTCCCACCGAGAGCACGGGTGGCTGGAAGTCGCTTTCAAATCGTGGCCGTGCTCGGGACGTCCTTCGTGATGTTGGTGCTCGCCATGGCCATGGCAATCGTCGCGCACACGCCGTGGTACCCGTCCTATGTGGCCCTCCACGGAGCGACCGGAGCACTGCGCGATCAGCACTACGCGGCGGGGGTGCTTTGGATTTGTGGCGACCTCTGGGCGATTCCGGCACTGGTCGTCATCGGGACCCGTGTGCTCAGTGCTCGTGGGGGAGCGTCAGTCGCGGTTGATCGATTCTTCGGTCGAAGCGAGGCCCTCTGACGAACGACTGGCTGCTTCGAGCGCGCTGATGATCGCATCGCGTGCGGGGCGCTCGCCGCGGTAGTCGCGCAGGAGCTGGCGCCAGAGATAGGCACCGAACCCGCCGAGAATCGGCCATTCAATGACGTAGACCCAACTGAGGCCGTTGCCGTCGAATGCTCGAACGGTCTCGACGCTCAGGGCGATGACGCAGAGGAGAATGCCGAGTCCGCCGACGAGGTGGAGCTTCCACGCAGCCCGGACCTTGAGGTTCGGCTGGCCTTCCTCTCTCGAGCTCACGCCCGAACCTTATCGGTCTGGATTCGGTGTGGTGGTGTCGCTCACGTTGCCAAGGGAGAAGGACCGCAGGAGGAAAGACACGCGGCATCGAAAGAGTGTGGCTATGCTCAGAAATGGTTTACGTCTCACAAGAGGCGGGAA
>Ga0007834_1000335_pt1 | contig 15372 bp, 15 predicted proteins | sample CryBogCBE06Nov07_FD_71233 | JGI IMG/M metagenome (GOLD analysis project Ga0007834, IMG submission 71233) | Freshwater microbial communities from Crystal Bog, Wisconsin, USA - CBE06Nov07 | ecosystem: Environmental > Aquatic > Freshwater > Lake | place: Crystal Bog, Wisconsin, USA | collected...
ACGCGAGATGGCGAACGCGGTGGTGCCGGTCTCTGGTCCCTGCAGCGATGCCAGTCCGACGAGGAAGAAGGACAAGTTACCCAGAACGATGAGCAAGAACGCGGTCCAGAACTTGAATCCGAAGCCCATAAGCAGGGCGCCGTAGACGAAGTACTCCACGTTGATTGCTGAACCGGCCCACATGGCGCCGATGTTTCGGGGTGTTGCCCAACGTTCCGCTTCCGGAATGAAGTCAATACCGTGGGTTTCTACTTTGAACGCTTGATTGTTCGCAGAACCCTCTTGATGTTGTGTTTGTGCCACTAAGGCCTCCCTAATAGATGTAGTTTGCATCTGTCTTAACGCCGTGAGGTGCTCGCAAGACCCCTCTAGTTTGCCCGACGGAAGGCGTAAGGTTACGTCACCGTGACGTTTTTCTAGGAATCACTGGGTGACGTGGCCCGGACGTACCCCTGCGTATGGCGCCAGAGCCATGCCGTGGCAATTCCCATGGTGCCAGCCGCAATCGCCATGGTGGTAAAGGGAAGCGCGGTATTTCGGGAGAACAGATAGCCCGAAATTAAGGCCGAAAAGGCCAGCGTGGCAGTCTGCGCGGTGGTGCTCAGGCCTTGGCGTCGGCCAAACTCTCGATCATGAGATCCCTGCGACAGCAGCGAACTGGTGGACGGCATCGTGAGTGAGGCGCCGATGGACTCGAGTGAGCCAATAAATAACAGCACCACGTTGTTGTGGATGTGTGGGTAGATGGAGAGAAAAATTGCCGCATTGCAGACGCCGAGGCTGGCCGCAACCTTGCGATTCCAGTGATCGGCAATCCAGCCGCCAGCTTTGCTTAGGGCCACCCAGGGCAAGCAGAAGAGTGTCCAACTCAGTCGAATCTCCAACTGGGTGGCGTGATGTGCGTGCATCAACATGCTCCAGCAGGTTTCGTAGACACCAATGACTAATCCGACCGCGGCCGCGGCGACGAGAGCGCCCACGAGTTGGCCCGTCCAACGGACCGGTGGCAGTGGCGCTTCGTCATCGGCCACATCTCCGAGGGGCGTCTTCGCGGCAATCACGGCAGCAATCAAACTGGCGACGCCCGAGGCGAAGAAGGCCCATTGCAGCGTGTTGACGGTAACGACGACACCGGCCATGGGTCCCACGGCCATACCGAGCAGCGCTGCGGCCATAATGCGTGAGACGGCCGTTCCTCGTTCGTGCTCGCTGAAGAGCGCGGCCACTGCGGACATCGAGGCCACTTCGATGGCACCGGCGCAGCCACCTTGCACCACGCGCGTCATGGTGAACCACGCAGCGTGGAGGGGCAGGAGGTAGGTCATTGAGGACACGCCATAGAGGATGAGGCCACTGACGAGGACTCGGCGACGTCCGTAGATGTCAGCCAAGCGACCCATGAAGAATTGCGTGGCGAGGCCCGAGATGAAGAACGAGGCCACGATGAGGCCGATAAGTCGAGGCGAGCCTCCTCGGTGCACGAAGAACAGTGCCAAGAGCGGCAGGCCTAATGTGGCGCCCATCCACTGCACGAAGACGATGGCCGTGAGGCGACGCAACGTGACAGCGGAGGTGGCGATTGGCACCTTTCCACGCTAGTGCGCGCTAGACGTGGACGACGCCCGAAACCCCGATGATGAGTACGCCAATACCCAGATACAAAAAGGGTGTACAGCGTTGTCCGTATCGAGCGCTGACCTCACGAATGCGGGGGTGGCGCGCTACCGATATGGTCGCCACGGCGGCGATCACGTTCCAGCATGCGCACGTGGCGAGGAAGAGCACCGTAGCGCGCACCGTCCCGCTGCGCATGAGCGGTGACCAGACGGCAACATTGTCGGCTCCGAGCGAGAGCGAGATGAAAAACGCAGCTCCCGCGGTGGAGGTCGTTGTTGGTGCACTCGTTTCGCCAGCTCGCACGGACCGCCAGGCAATGAACCACGGCACGGCAGCGAAAATAGCAATCCAGGCTCGTGGGAGATCCCGTAGTGCCGTTCCGAGCAGGAGTGACATGCCAAGCAAGGCGGCCACACTCGCGCTCTGGGCGAGGGTGAGTCGACGAACCTGTGCGGGTGGCGCGACACTTAGTTGGGCGGCGAACGCGAGAAGATTGTCGATCATCGTGCCGAAGAAGGCGATGGTGGCGATCGCCACTATTCCCACTATTGCGTGCACGAGGCGAGATTAGCCCTAGTGCAAACTAGAGTTGAACTAATGATTCGCGAGGTAACGCCCCCAACCCCTGATGATCTCGCCGCCGCTCGCGAGATCGTGGCGCGCTACTTAACGCCCACACCCACGGTGGCCCTGCACCTGCGGGGTCGTCAGGTCTTCGCCAAGTTGGAGTCCCTCCAGACCACGGGTGCCTTCAAAATACGTGGTGGCCTGTCGGCCGTGGAGGCCGCTCGTCGTGAAAATCCCGAGGGTTCGGTGATTACATCGTCGGCTGGAAATCACGGACTCGGCATTGCGCACGCCGCCAAATTGCTGAACGTTCGCGCCACGGTTGTCGTGCCGGCAAACGCGTCGCCGGCGAAAGTGCGCAAACTGCAGAAGTACGACATTGAACTCATCCAGTGGGGCTCCTCCTACGACGACGCCCAAGATCACGCCCACGAACTCAGTGCGTCGCGCGGCGTGCGGTACATCTCGCCGTTTAATGACACGCACGTCATTGCCGGCCAGGCGACGATTTTTGACGAAATGATCGCGCAAGCTCCCAGCATCGAGCACCTGATTGTGCCGGTGGGTGGTGGTGGCCTCATCAGCGGCATCGTCTACTCGCGGGCCGCCCACGACCGACTGGATGTTCGTATCACCGGTGTGCAGCCCGAAAACTCTGCCGCGATGTACCACGTACTGCGCGGTACTCCGATGAATCGCGTCCAGCACACCTCGACGATTGCCGACGGCCTTGCCGGTGGTGGCGACGAAGGCGCGCTTACGAATGACGTAATTGCCCAGCACCACATTCCGTTGGTGTTGGTGCCCGAAGACATGATTCGTGGTGGTGTCCGTGAGGCTGCGGAAGTGAATGGATTGGTCCTGGAAGGGTCGGCCGCCACCCCGTACGCCGCCATTACGCGCGAACTCATTGACGACCCCGATAGCCAACTCGGATTCATCGCTTCGGGGCGCAACATCGCCAGCGATCTCTTCGGCGAACTTCTCGCCGGCGCCACACTGTAAGAACCCTTCTAAGGTGGACGCATGACGACGTCGAAGCGAACCCTGGGCACTCTGGTGGGCCTCGTCGCCCTCGCGCTCACGGTCCTCGGCGTGCACCTCTCGCTGAGTGCACCGGTACCAGGGGCGTCGAACCGAGATGCGCTCGCCCTGAACGGGTATCCGCCAAAGACGGTGGGGCTCACGTTGACCGTGAGTACTGGTGGCAACGTGAGTGCGACGGCATTCCTCGCACTCAATTTGTTGAACAACACGGGATACGGCACCGTGACCGTGCCCCTGGGGCTTTCGAATGAAGTGTTCACTCTTCGCGTAATCGATAAGCGGGTCTTTATCAACTCGAGCAACTTCAACGCAGCGCAGCACCCCAGTTGGTACGACGTGCCGCTGTCGCTACCTGATCTTTTCGGCGCCTCGTTAGAACTCACGCAACCTGACCTCAACCTCATTACTGGTTTTGAGACATCCACGTCCCACAACGGCAGTTCGACGACGAACACGTTCGCGAAGAAGCTTGTCGCCGTGCGTTCGTTGTCGTCCACCACCACATCCGTTGGGTCCGAGTCGTTGCGCATTCGCACTGGTTCGCAGGGCGAGGTCACGGGGGCCTCGGCGCAGATATCGACGGTCACCTCCTCGACCACACTCACGGCGACTATCGATTGGTATAACCACCACGTAGCGACCACGGTGCCGCCGCGCCTCGAATGGGCTACCGTGCCTCCGGCACTCGTGCACCTCATTCGGGGCTCGAGCGTTCTGGGTGCGATCGATATCCCCGCGTCGCTTTCGTCACTAACATCAGTGCAATGAACCGCACCGACGAGGCACGCTGGCCGGCTGGGCTCGCCCTCATTGCCTGCATCATCTTGTACGCCGTGTTGCCGAGCCGACTGGTCGTTGGACCCAAATGGCTCGTTCCGGTGCTCGTCGGGCTGCCGCTGCTGCCCCTGAGTGTGTTTCGTCACCGCAGTGACGAAGAGAATCCCTGGGTGCGTCGTCTCGGCATTGGTCTGCTGGGCGTCGTCTCCCTCGCCAACGTCACGTCCGTGGTGTTACTGGTGGAACGGATTCTCGATACGTCGGTGACACAGGGACGACAGTTGATTTTCTCGGCCGTCGCGATCTGGGTCACCAACGTGGTCATCTACGGTGTGTGGTTCTGGGAAATCGATCGTGGCGGCCCCGCTCGTCGAGCGAATGGCTCAACGAACTACGACTTGCAGTTCCCCCAACTCGAGAACCCGTCACTCGCTCCCGCCGGTTGGCGTCCGCGCTTCACTGACTACCTCTATACGAGTTTCGCCAACGGAACGAGCTTCGCCCCGGCGGACGCCATGCCGTTGAGCCGTCGGGCCAAAGTACTGTTCGCGAGCGAGAGCGTGATCTCGTTGCTGACCATTTCAGTGGTGGCGGCGCGTGCCGTCAACATCCTGCACTAAGCAGCGTTAAATCCCGCGCTTCACCGCGTCGGTAAAGACTTCGCGCAAGGTGCCGACCATCCAGTCGATGTCTTCGCGCGTCGAAATGAGTGGCGGCGCGAGCTGCACGACGGGGTCGCCTCGGTCGTCCGAACGACAGATGAGTCCTCGGCGGAACATCTCGGGCGACACGAAGCCACGCAACAGACGTTCGGCATCTGGTCCCGTCCAGGTTTCACGAGTCTCCTGGTCCTTGACCAATTCCACACCCCAGAAGTAGCCGGTGCCGCGAACGTCACCAACGATGGGGATGTCTTTTAGGGCCAAGAGGCTGTCGCGGAAGTAGTCCTGGTTGCCGGTGACGTTATCGAGGATGTGTTCGCGTTCGATGATGCCGATGCTGGTCAGCGCCATGGCCGATGACAGGGGGTGACCAGCCCAGGTGAAGCCGTGGGAGAAAGCCACGTCACTCTCGAGGAAGGGCTCCATGAGTCGGTCGGACACGATCATGCATCCCATCGGCGCGTAGCCGGCAGTGATGCCCTTGGCCGCGCAGATGATGTCGGGCACGAAGTCGTACTTCTGACCACCGAACCAGGTGCCGAGTCGGCCCCAGGCACAGATAACTTCGTCCGAGACCAAGATCACGCCGTAGCGGTCACAGATACGGCGCACTTCTTGCCAATAGCCCGGAGGCGGGGTGAAGCAGCCACCCGCATTCTGAACTGGCTCCAGGAAGACGGCCGCGACTGTTTCGGGACCTTCGCGGAGAATGGCCTCTTCGATGTGACGGGCTGACCAGAGACCGAAGGCCTCGAAGTCGTCGGCATGCTCGGTCGCACGGTAGAAGTTCACCGCAGGAACCTTGACTGCACCGGGCACCAAGGGTTCAAAGGGCTTGCGGTAGTTGTCCAGCGAGGTAATTGTCAAGGCGCCGAGCGTCGTACCGTGGTACGCGATGTCACGGCTAATGACCTTGTAACGGTCCATGTCGCCGCGGAGACGGTGGTACTGACGCGCCAATTTCCAGGCGCTCTCGTTGGCCTCGGCGCCACCAGTGGTGAAGAAGACGCGGTTGAGGTCACCGGGGGCAATGCTCGCGATCTTTTCGGCGAGTTCAATGGCCTTGGGGTGTGCGTAGGTCCAAATAGGGAAGAAGGCCATGTTGTTCATGGACTCGGCTGCCGCCTGGGCGAACTCGGGGCGACCGTGGCCGAGGGCGTTGGTGAACAGTCCCGAAATACCGTCGAAGTATTCCTTCCCGTTTACGTCGTAGACCTTGGTGCCTTCACCGCGAACGATGATGGGAATTTCGTGGGTCTCGTCGTAGGCGCCCATGCGTGACATCTGGAGCCAGAGGTTGCGCCGCGCCCGCTCGGAGAAGCTGTTCGAGGCGTGGTTGGTGTCTTCGAAGGCAATACCGTCAGTAAAAATTTCGTCAATGCTCATGTTGTACCCCATGCGTACGTTTGTTTTGCGAGTTTCAAATACAGGAATGTTTCAACTTCGGTGACGCCAGGAATACTCCGAATGGAGTCATTCAACAGGTGCACCAGGGCGTTATCGTCGAGCGCAATCAGCTCGGCGATGATGTCAAAGCTCCCCGCGGTCATCACCACATAGTTCGCTTCTTTAATCGCAGCTACCTTGTCGGCAACTAAACGGACGTCACCTTGCACACGAATGCCCACCAGCGCCTCTCGGCCGTACCCGAGTTGAAGGGGGTCGGTAATCGCGACAATCTGCATGACGCCCGAGTCCTTTAACCGCTGCACGCGGCGTCGAACGCCGGCTTCGGAGAGGCCCACTTCTTCGGCGATCGCACCGTAGGGGCGACGGCCGTCTTGCTGGAGCAAGGTGATTATTTGTCGGTCAATCATGTCCAACACGTTGGGAGCAGCAATGAGTTCCAGATCGGAACGTTCAATGCTCTTCAACTGCTTTTTGGCTGGATTGGTCGCTGACATTGGGTTTCTCCCGCTCGGTGGCGAATCGCCCCGTGGCTGCGGATACGGACACTATAGCGTCATATGGCGACGATATGCGCACCCAAATGGCATATCAGGGACTCTATCGTTCACCGAGGGGCGAAAGGTCTTATAGGATAAGGCTTCGGCGCGTGTCATGATGTCGTGCGTCGAACCAGAACATAAGGGGTCACCATGCGTCGTTTAGAAAACTTCATCGGGGGCGAATCAGTCGCCCCGCAGAGCGGCCAGTACGCCGAGCTCATTAACCCCGCCACGGGCGAGGTCTTCTGTGAGTCACCGATTTCCAATAGCGCCGATGTTGACGCCGCCGTAGCCGCCGCCGCAGCAGCCTTCACTTCGTGGAAGCGCACGACGCCCGCCCAGCGCTCGATGATGTTGCTGCGCATTGCCGACGTGCTCGAGGCGCACGTCGACGAACTCGTCGACGCCGAGACCGAGAACTGTGGCAAGATCACCGCGGTCACCCTGGCAGAGGAGATCCCACCACTGCTCGACCAGATTCGATTCTTCGCCGCGGCCGCGCGCAATCTCGAGGGAAAGAGTGCGGCGGAATACGTCCCCGGCATGACGAGCTATGTGCGCCGTGAACCCATCGGTGTGTGCGCCGCGGTGACGCCGTGGAACTACCCCATGATGATGGCCGTGTGGAAGTGGGCGCCCGCGCTCGCCGCTGGTAACACCATGGTGCTCAAGCCCTCGGACACCACGCCCGTTTCCACCGTGTTGATGGCCAAGCTCATGGCTGAAGTCCTGCCCCCCGGCGTCTTTAATGTCGTATGCGGTGACCGCGATACTGGTCGGTATCTCGTCGAGCACCCGGTGCCCGCGATGGCTTCGATCACCGGCTCAGTACGGGCCGGCATGCAAGTTGCCGCGTCCGCATCGGCGACGTTGAAGCGCGTGCACCTCGAACTCGGTGGCAAGGCTCCGGTGGTCATTTTTGATGACGCCGACATCGCCGCCGCAGCCGAGTGGATTGCGATCGCTGGCTACTTCAATGCGGGACAGGACTGCACCGCTGCCACGCGCGTGCTGTGCGACGAACGCATCTACGGTGACTTCGTGGCGGCTCTTGGTGAACAAGCCGCGGGGACGATTATTGGCCAACGCGACAACGCCGACGCACTCTTTGGTCCAGTGAACAATGTGCACCAGCGCGACCGCGTCATGGGCATGATTACACGTCGTCCACGTCACGCCCGTGTGGTTGCCGGCGGCACCACGGTAGGCGATGCGGGGTACTTCATTGCGCCGACGGTTATTGCTGACCTGCACCAGACGGATGAGCTCATCCAAGAGGAGATTTTCGGACCGGTCATCACGGTGCAGTCCTTCAGCGGTGAGGAGCAGGCTTTGACCTACGCCAATGGCGTCAACTACGGCCTGGCCTCGTCGGTGTGGTCGAAGGACCACTCGCGCATCATGCGCTTCACTCGTGACCTGGACTTCGGGTGCGTGTGGGTGAACACGCACATTCCGATGGTCTCGGAAATGCCGCACGGTGGCTTCAAGCAGTCGGGATACGGCAAGGACCTCTCGCTCTACGGCTTCGAGGACTACACGCGCATTAAGCACGTCATGCACAACATCGAGGGCTAATGTTGCCCCTGTAAAGGGGGCATATGAGCAACGCCGAAGATGTGCTGGGGCCATTTGGCGCGCCAGTGCCGGACAGTGAGAAAGCCGCCACGCTACGGGCGGACGAATTAAACCTCTTCGATGCCACGGCCGTGGCGGTATCGTCGGTGGCACCGGCGTACTCCATTGCCGCCACGATGGCACCTCTATTCGTCCTGACCGGTGTTGGTTATGCCAGTCCCGCAGTGCTCATTGTCTCGTTTCTCCCGGTGTTGTTCATTGCGTACTCGTACTTCCACCTGAACCGGCGAAACCCCAACTGTGGCGCGAGCTACTCGTGGTTGAGCGAAGTGGTACACCCGGGCGTCGGCTGGATTAATGGTTGGGTGCAAGTCTGGACCTCAGTCCTCTTCTGCACCACGGCGCCGTTAATTGCGGGGGCCTACTCCCTCCAATTTCTCCACTCGGCGTTCCACGCCGTTTCGGCATCAGCCCTCAATAGTGCTCCCGACGTGGCGTGGTGGGCGGCGGGCTGGCTGATCCTGGTCACCTTCATCTGTGTGTACGGCATTCGATGGACCACCAACGCCCAGTGGATCATGGTGATTATCGAATACACCGTCGTTGTGGTGTTTTCCATCGGTGGCATCATCAAGGTGGTATTTCGTCACCCCACCCACTCGGTTCCTTTCTCGATCGGGTGGCTCGACCCCCTGCACATTCACGGCTTCAGTGCCTTGGCGCAAGGTCTGGCTCTTGGCGTCTTTTTCTTTTGGGGCTGGGACACCTCTTCGAACTTGAATGAAGAAACCAAGGATGCCTCACGAATCCCGGGTCGCGCGGGTGTGCTCTCGATGTGGTTGCTGCTCTTGATCTTCGTTGTCAACTTTGTGGCGGCCCAAATGCTGCTCGGTGGAAACGCCATCAACGCCCAAGGCCTGAATGTCTTGTTCTATTTCGGACAGCAGTTCGCGGGGCCATGGGCCAGTTACGTCATGATTTTTGCGGTGTTGTCGTCGACGGTTGCCACGACACAAACGACGTTGCTCCCCGCCGCCCGGATCTCTTTTTCTATGGCGCGTGACCGGGTCTTTCCGGCGGTATTTGGGCGTATTCATGAACGCTTTTTGACCCCAGCGTGGGGCACTGTTGTGATCGCTGCGGCGTCGCTGATCGGCATCGGGTTAACGACCTTGTCGTCGTCGGCGAACAACGTCTTCAACAATCTGGTGAACAACATCGGTGTGCTGGTGGCCTTCTACTACGGCATCACGGGGCTGGCCTGCGCGTGGGCCTTCCGCAAGACGTGGGGCAAGGGTCTGCGTGCCAACATCATGATGATTGTCTTTCCATTCATTGGTGGTGCGGCGCTGCTCTACGTGTGCTGGATCGTCATTTCGCAAGGTGGGTTGTCGGCGCTACCCGACGACATCGTGTTGGCGTCGAGCATCCCCGCACTCGTGATCACGCAGATTGTTTCACGTGGCCGCACCGCCTTTTTTCAACAACCTCGCGTGGCGTACGACACCATCGAGTACTGACTAAGTTAGACACGGACGTCTCACAGAAAGGATGATCAACGATGATCATCGGTGTACCGAAGGAAGTAAAGAAGGACGAGCACCGCGTGGCATTGACGCCCGCAGGTGTGCGCGAACTCACCACCCAAGGGCACCACGTCCTCATCGAAGGTGGCGCCGGCGTCGGTTCCTCCATTCCCGATGACGCCTTCATCGCGACGGGGGCCACGATGGTGCCCAGCGCCGATGACGTGTGGGCCAGCGCCGACATGGTGCTCAAGGTGAAAGAACCCGTCGCCGAGGAGTACCACCGGCTCTCTCTGCGATCGAATCAAACACTCTTTACGTATCTCCACCTCGCGGCTTCACAGGAGTGCACCGCAGCACTACTTGCGGCCAATAATGTCGCCATCGCCTACGAAACGGTGCGTCTCCGCGATAACTCACTTCCGTTGCTGACACCGATGAGCGAGGTTGCCGGTCGCATGGCCCCCCTCATGGGTGCACACCACTTGATGCGCCCTGGTGGAGGTCATGGCACCTTGATTGCGGGTGTCCCCGGCGTGTCGCCCGCCAACGTCGTGGTCATTGGTGCCGGTGTCGCCGGGCTCGCGGCGGCCAGCATGGCCGTTGGGCTGCATGCCAATGTCACGATTCTGGACCGGAATCTCGATCGTCTGCGTCAAGTTGACCAGCACTTTGGTGGTCGCGTTCGCACGCTGGCGTCGTCGGTGTTGTCGCTCGAAGAAGCCTGCCTCGACGCTGACATCGTGATCGGTGCCGTACTGGTTGTTGGTGCCAAGGCGCCGAAACTTGTATCGAACGAACTCGTGGCTCGGATGCGCCCCGGTTCGGTTCTGGTGGACATCTCCGTCGACCAGGGCGGTTGCTTTGAAGCCACCCGGCCCACGACGCACTCGGATCCGGTCTTTGAAGTCAACGGCTCTATCTTCTACTGTGTCGCCAACATGCCTGGTGCCGTGCCCGCCACCTCGACGCAGGCATTGGCCAACGCCACATTGCCGTACGTTATGGAACTCGCGCGCCTCGGGTGGCGCGAAGCGGTGGTTGCCGATGATGCCTTGGCCGAAGGCGTGAATATCGTGAACGGCGCCCTGACCTACGGACCCGTCGCCGAGGCGCTGGGTCTCAGCTACACGCCGCTGCGAACGCTGCTCTAGTCCTCTACCCAGGGGCAGTGGCGACAGCCAGAGGCACAACAGGTGCCGCGATCGAGATGGGTCACGACCGTGAGCACGGTGAGCCCCGTTGCGGGGTCAACATACGTGCGCTGACCCCCGGCGACGGCCGCCTCGTGGGCCGCAATGATTGACGCAAAAAACGGCGACTGTGGTGACAGACGTGAAGGGTGGGGGAACTGACTCATCGTTCGGACATCCGCAGAATGATTTTTCCGAACTTGCCGGGCTGCGCGAAATAGTCGTAGGCCGCAGCGATGTCGCCGAAGTCAAAGGTTCGATGAATCGGTACGGTGAGATCGCCGTTCGACCATGGTCCCCCCAGCGTTGCGATGACGTCTTGGGTGAGGAGGGCCTTTTCGTCACGTGAACGTCCCCGCAACGTTGAGCCCATGATGCTCGAACGTGTCGCCATCAACGTCCGAAGGTCAAACTGGATCTGAGCGCCTGAACCAACGCCAATGATGACCACGCGAGCAAAATTGGCCAACCGGTGCTGCAGGTGTTCAAAGTGCGCTCGACCCACTAATTCAAGGATGACGTCAACGGGCGTCAGATCTGCGACCTCCTCGACGGTGATGACCGAACGGGCACCCAGTCTGCGAAGTTGTTTGGCGTGATCGAGATTGCGAACGAGTGCGGTGACGTCGGCACGGAAGAGTCGCGCAATCTGTATGGCCATGTTCCCGACACCGCCTGTGGCTCCGGAGACGATGACACGCTCGTCTTCAGTGAGATCGGCCTGGCGAATCAAGGCGTCGAAGGCCGTGAGCGCCGCTTCAGCGAAACCAGCCGCTTCGTCCCACGTGGCTGACGGGGGGACGGGAATCAGGTGCTCAGCGGGAACAACAAGATGACTCGCATGCGCGCCACCGCCAACAATGCCGCAGACGCGTTGCCCCATCCACTCGGCGGACACACCATCGCCCAGGGCGACCACGCGACCGGCAAATTCGAGTCCGGGGACATCGCTCGGCCAACCAGGCGGGGCAGGGTAGATGCCGCGGCGCTGCAGGAGATCGGCAGCGTTGATACCGGCCGCAACAACGTGCACGAGGACGTCGCCGTGACCCGGTGTGGGGTCGGGGCGTTCCTCCATGATGAACTCAGAATCGTGCAGAACGGCCGAACGCATGGCCCCACCCTACGGGTGTCACCGAAATCTCCGTCACGCCGTTAGGGTGCGTCCATGAGCATCTTTTCTTCTCCCTTGACTACTCTCCAAGGTCAGTCGACGTCACTTGCCGACTTCGAGGGCACCACCGTCTTGGTAGTGAACGTCGCTTCTCAGTGTGGCCTCACGCCGCAGTACGCCGGACTCGAAGCATTGCAGCGTAACTACGCCGGTCGCGGCTTCACGGTGGTGGGTTTCCCTTGCAATCAGTTCGGTGCCCAAGAGCCCGGTACCAATGAGGAAATTGTGACGTTCTGTTCCACCACCTACGGCGTGACGTTCCCGCTCTTCGAGAAGATCGATGTGAATGGCGAGCACCGTCACCCCATCTACGCCGAACTCTGTGCCGTGGCCGACGCCGAAGGTTACAGCGGTGACATTCGCTGGAACTTTGAGAAGTTCCTCATCACGCCGGACGGAAATATTCACCGTTTTGCTCCACAAGTCACGCCTGAGGACCCAGAGCTTGTCGAGGCCATTGAGCGATCGCTCATCTAGATCAGTGTGGTCAGTTGCGCCAACACGGGCGTAAATCCCACGGACTGCCAAAAGTTGCTGCCACCTTCGTTATACGTCCGATAACGGACGTCCAGGTATTCAGCACCCGCAAGAGCGGCGAAGTGGAGTGCGGCGTTGACCATCGCCCGACCCAGCCCACGACGTCGAAATGCAGGCGCAACCGCGAATGACGATAGCAACGATACGTGTTCATGGGTGCCGCGGATGCGCGGGGCCTCCATGGTGACGAACTGTCCAATGGGAACACCGTCGATCTCAAGAAATATGTAGTTCACGTCTGGATCGGTGATGAGTTCATGAATGATCGTTTCGACTTCCTCTTGCTGCTGCGCCGATCGCTCACTCGGAGGTTCGCCCTGGGCTATGTCGATGAAGTCATCGAAAGCCACGGCGACCGCAAAATCAGCTTCGGTGGCAGATCGAAACGCCATCGTCGGAACGATGGTTGATTGTGGGACTGCACGACTCGCTCGAACGCTCACCACGTCGTAGCCTTCGGCCAGCCAGGCCGACGTGCCGGAGGCGATTGGTACCCACACGTTGTGTGTCGTCACGCCTGCCTGTAACCACGAACGCCGCGCCACAGTGAGGAGGGCTCGGAGGTCTTCAGGCGTGGTGAATGAGTAGCCATCTGGCCCAGTCCAGACCGCCGGGGAGTTCGGCGACGGGGAGGTGGCACCGTAGAGATGCCCAACGAGTACGCCGTCTCGTTCCACGACCCAGGGAGGACTAGACGCACGCTGGTACGCCGCAATTACATCGGCTCGGTCTATCTCGCCGTTGAAGTAGGCGTTTCGCTCGGCAGCCTCTGCGAATCGACGCTCGACGAGGTCCACGATTTGTCCGATTTCACTCGGCAAGCGCAGGCGCGCAACGTCAGACACATCAGCACTTTACGTGGTGTGGGAGACTTTTCCCCATGTCCCTTCGCGCAACCCTCTTCGACATGGATGGTCTTTTGATCGATTCCGAAATCCTCTGGCACGAAGCCGAACTTGAAATCTTCGGCGCATTGGGTGTTCCCGTCTCTGCCACCAACGAGCGCAGCACCAAGGGTCTGTTCGTCGCTGAGGTCGTAGCCCACTGGTACCGCCTCTATCCGTGGTCGGGTCCAAGCGTGGACGACGTCGTAGCCATGGTGTTGCAGCGAGTCGGCGATTTGGTGGAGGAGAAGGGCGTCTTATTGCCCGGCGCGACCCGCGCTATCGAGATCTGCGCCGAGCGTGGGCCGATTGCACTCGCCAGCTCGACACCCATTGCCCTCATCCGACGGAGTTTGGCGGCCTTCGGGCTCCTCGACACGTTCTCGACGCTGAACTCGGCTGAATTTGAGCCCTACGGGAAGCCCCACCCTGGCGTGTTCTTGACGGCGGCATCGTCCATTGGGATATCACCGCTTGAGTGTCTCGTGTTCGAAGACTCCGCTGCTGGCGTGCTTGCGGCCAAGGCCGGTCGTATGACCGTGGTAGCGGTACCGGTCGGCGAGGATCGCCATCTGCCGGCCTTCCACTTGGCCGATCTGGTCCTACCGTCCCTCGAAGACCTCTCAGAGGACTGGCTGGACGAAGCGTTCGCGTCCTAGCGACCGTCTCGTTAGTACGCTGGATAGATACCAAAACGAAGGAGCATCGTGTTTCGCCCCGTCAGCCCTGAACTGGATTTTGTAGCCATTGAAGAAGCGCAACTGCAGCGCTGGGCCGAACACGACATTTTTGCTCGCACGCTCGAAGAGCGTACGGGCGCCGAGCCCTGGGTTTTCTACGAAGGCCCGCCCACGGCGAACGGGAAGCCGGGCCTTCACCACGTGTGGGCCCGTGTTTACAAGGACCTCTTTTGCCGGTACCAGACCATGCGTGGCCACTACGTAGCGCGTCGCGCCGGGTGGGACACGCACGGACTTCCCGTGGAGGTGCAGGTCGAAAAGCAGCTGGGTATTTCGGGCAAGAAGGCCATCGAGGAGCAAGTCGGTATCACCGAGTTCACTCGTTTGTGCCGAGAATCGGTACTTACCTACGTTGGCGAATTTGAACGCTTGACCACGCGCATCGGCTACTGGACCGACATGGAGCACGCGTACTACACGTACCATCCCGAGTACGTCGAGTCAGTGTGGTGGCAGTTGCAGCAACTCTTCGACCGAGGGCTGCTCTACGAAGACCTGAAAGTTGTGCCCTACTGCCCACGCTGTGGGACGGCGCTGTCGAGTCACGAACTCGGCCAGCCGGGTGTCTACACCGATGAGGTCGACGAGAGTGCCTACGTCCGCCTCGTCATCACCGATATCGAGGCACACCCCGCACTCGCGGGAGCAACGCACCTGGCGGTCTGGACGACGACGCCCTGGACGCTGCTCTCGAACGTGGCCGTGGCGGTAAATCCTGAGATCACCTACGCCATCGTGAATGGTGTCGTAGTCGCCGAAGCCCTCGTCGAGGCACTCTTCGGCGAAGGCGCCACCATCGACAAGAAACTCCAAGGCGCGGAACTACTCGGCGTGCACTACGCGCGCCCCTTTGACGACGTGGCCTTCCCCGAAGGCGTTGACGCGTGTTTTGTCGTCGGCGCCGATTACGTGACGACGGAGGATGGAACCGGACTGGTGCACCAGTCCCCGGCCTTCGGTGAAATCGACCGCGTGGTCGCTCGACAGAACGGATTGCCCACCCTCAACCCCGTGGGTCCCGATGGCTGCTTCACCTCGCAAGTGCCGTGGTTGGAAGGCCGTAGCGTTCGCGAGGCGAACCACGACATCAACGACGAGCTTGAACGCCGCGGCATCTTGAT
>Ga0007834_1000337_pt1 | contig 15339 bp, 10 predicted proteins | sample CryBogCBE06Nov07_FD_71233 | JGI IMG/M metagenome (GOLD analysis project Ga0007834, IMG submission 71233) | Freshwater microbial communities from Crystal Bog, Wisconsin, USA - CBE06Nov07 | ecosystem: Environmental > Aquatic > Freshwater > Lake | place: Crystal Bog, Wisconsin, USA | collected...
CATCTCAATGAACTGGCAGTCTGTACGAAGGGAGTTTTCGGTTGCCTGTATTCCCTGGTTGTCAGTTGGGAACTGAATGGGGCGCAGGAGGTTGCCCCGTTGCGGGTTCTCGGCGGCTTTGGTTTGCACGGAAACTTGCATGGATCCTCCGAGGCGAATTTGCAAGCCGCGCAAGAGAAAGCGCGGCTTGCAGTGGGTTAAAACGCGTAACGGGCGCCCAAGGACGTCACACTGACGCGGCTAGTCGTCGAGCCGGCGAAATGCAGGTTGTGGGCGTCGTAAGAGAGAAGGGCCGACCAGTTGGGGGTGAACATATATTCGGCGCTCACGCCCATCGACAGGCCCCAGCCGTTGTCCGTGCCCGGAGCGACAGACGAGCCGGCAACCGAGTTCACATTCGTGCGGGCATAGGTCGTTCCGATTTTCCCCAGCAGATTGAACGAGGTTCCCAGTGGCACTTTTCCAACCAGGCGCATGCTCAGCCCTTGGGCACTGGATGTGCCGCCTGCACGATTGATGCTGCCGAAATCCGTGTAGCCCAATTCAACGCCGAAATTATTGGTGAAATAGGATCCGCCTGTCAGGCTGTACGCTGTACTGGTGTTGTTGTTGGAGAAAAAACCCGTACCCCCGTTCAGGCTGTAGTTCGTGCGCCCAGCGCTCAAACCGATATACCCTTTGGGGGTCGTCATCGTGAATGGCCCCGACGGGTTTGTCATGGCTGTCTGGGCGTGAACGACCGAAACGCCAGCGATTGCAGTGCCTGCCAATGCGATGGCACATAAAGTATGGAGGGTTTTTTTCATGGGAGTCCTGAGTGGAAAGGGATTGGCCCGGATCTTTCAAGATGAACGGACATCTTCAAAGGCTTGGGGACCGTTCGACTCTAGGGTTTTCGACGCCCTCAGGCTGTAGTCCGCCTGAGGGATTCTGTGTAGGAGGGCGCTGGGAGCGCGGCTCGGATGAAACAGCGGCAGGCTGGCAACCCAGTGCTTGCACCGGCAATGCGGGCGAATGGCTTGGCATGCGGCGCAGATGGAGAGTGGCGCGATCAGACATCGGAAAATCCTGGCGAATTGGTAAAGAGGCCATCTTCGGCCTAGGTGCAGCTGGTGCCCATAGGCGGACATGTCCATTCGGTGTCGGCCAAAGCCCTCAAAGCCGGTAGGTGGAGGCTCCCGGCCCCCGGCCAGCGATTTCAGTTCCCGGACTGTTGGCGTTTGTACTCGTCGCGCTTCATGGAGAGGTAGTCGGATCTGTCCATCTCATGCAGTTGTGCCGCATACAACTCCGTGGCCGAAAACCAGCTTTCCAGGCGGCGTTCCAGCTGAAGGGTCGGGTCGGTACCGGAAGCATCCAGGAAACTGTCGATCGCAAGGTAGTACCGCATGGTGTTGCGCTCGACAAGCGCGCGCAGGCCGCCGATAAATGGGGCTGTTTCATTTCCGGACGGATTGCTGCGGGTGAAACCGATCTTGTCGCGGGCAAGCGTCGCCAGATAGGTTTGCATGGCAATACGGGCAGTGAAATTCATTGCATAGGAATAGGTCAAATGCAGAAAGGTCTTTCCTTCCTGAACCGCGATTGCTTCCAGTGCAATCCGGTAGTCGCTTGTGCCCATGGGCCCATCGCTAGCAATGAGCCGGAAGCCGGCATAGTCGGCGCTCATGGCGTCGACCGAGAAGCCGAACTCGACGCGATAGGCATCAGACAGTTTTTCAGCGCCCTTCTGCCCGACACTGACCTTGAGCACAGAGCCGGCAGGTCCCGTTTCAGCGCGGCAATATTTGGTGTTGATGTGCAGGGAGATTACGTCGCACCAATGTCCTGCATTGTTCAATTCCGAGCTCACCATTGAAAAGGGATAGTTGACCTCGGCGTAGATTTCACCAGCCACATGGCGTGGCGTCTCAATGGAGTCAAGGACCAGGGGCCGATGGAACTGGTTGTGCTCGAGCCGGCCCGTCATGGCCAGGTGTGTGGCTCGCATGAGATTGGCCGCATCGGATGAAGCCAGGACTGGGCCCCATGCGCCGGCCAGTCCCGTAAACAGAAGCGCCACAAAGGCGATTCTCGGGTTAGGACCGCAACCCTCATTCATGGCGCAGCGCCTCGATCGGATCCATCCTGGCGGCCCTGCGTGCTGGAAAGTAGCCAAATACGACTCCGATGAACGCAGAGAAAACCAGGGACAAAATATTGATCGTCGGGTCAAAAAGGTAGTGCACGGCCATGACATTGGCCAGCGCCCAGGACGCGATGGTTGCGATGATGACGCCCACCAAGCCGCCCAGAGCAGACAAGACTGCAGCCTCGATCAGGAACTGCAGCAGAACCTCGCTTTCGAGCGCGCCCACGGCCAGGCGCAGACCGATCTCCCGCGTGCGCTCGGTCACACTGACCAGCATGATGTTCATGATGCCGATGCCGCCCACGAGCAGGCTCACCGCCGCGACTGCGCCCAGCAAGCTGGTGAGCACACCCATGGTGCTGGACAGCGTTTCGGCCAGCTGCTGGGTGTCGAAGATGTTGAAATTGTCGTCATCGGTATCTGCCAGGTGGCGGCGTTCGCGCAGCAACTGGCGCAGGCTGGCCTTCAGAGGTGCGCTGTCGCTGCCGTCCTGCATCGACACTAGCAGCAGGCCTACCTTCCGGCTGCCGGTGACACGCCGCTCCATCGTATGCAGCGGTAGCAGCACCGTGTCGTCCTGGTCGCCCATCCCGCCTTGACCCTTGGCAGCCAGCACTCCGATGACGTCGCATGAAAACTGCTTCACGCGCAAGAGCTGGCCCAGGCCGGTCTGGCCCACGGTGCCGCCCCAGAGCTCGCGCCGTACAGTCTCGCCGACGATGCAGACTGCCGAGCCCCCGAGCTGTTCATCGGGTGCGAACACCCGGCCGCTGGCGAGTTGCCAGTTGCCGGTCTCGAACCAGTCGTTGCTGCTCCCGACAACGGTGGTAGCCCAATTCCGGCCGTTGGCCACGACGGTGGCGCTGGCCCGTCCCTGGGGTGCTACCGCTGCCACGCCGCCGATCTGTGCGGCAATGGCTTCACCGTCGGCTTCAATGAACTGCGGCACGCCGCCACCGCCACCCCCGCCACCGATGCGTTGACCGGGACTGACCATCAGGAGGTTGGTGCCCAGGCTGGTGATCTTCTCTTCGATGGCCTGCGTTGCGCCATTGCCCAGGGTGACCATCGTGATGACCGCGCTCACGCCGATGACAATGCCCAGGATGGTAAGAAAGGAGCGCAGCATATTGCGTCGCACCGAGCGCAGGGCCAGCATGAGAACGTTGAGCAACATCAGGTCGTCTCGGCTGGTGTCAAAGGCGGCGCTGAAAGCGTGGGATTGGGATTGACCGCATCCTTGGCGATGCAGCCGTCGACAAAATGCACCATGCGGCGCGCGTACGCGGCCATGTCGGGTTCGTGCGTCACCATGAGGACGGTGATGCCCTGGTCGCGGTTGAGGGCCATCAGCAGGCCCATGATTTCGTGGCTGCGCAGGGTGTCCAGGTTGCCAGTGGGCTCATCCGCCAGCACCACAGCGGGCGCCGTGACGATCGCGCGCGCAATCGCCACGCGCTGCTGCTGTCCGCCCGAGAGTTCACCTGGCGTGTGGTTTTCCCAGCCGGCCAGGCCTACTGCCTTCAATGCCCTGGCTGCTGCGTCGTGCCGTTCTGTGGTGGTGTCGCCACGATACAGCAATGGAAGCTCAACATTTTCCTGCGCAGAAGTGCGCGCCAGCAGGTTGAAGCCCTGGAACACAAAACCCAGATAGCGCCGGCGCAAACGCGCACGCTGGTCGCGCGACAGCGCTTCGACATGCGCGCCCTTGAACAGGTACTGGCCACTGGTGGGTGTGTCCAGGCAGCCCAGAATATTCATGGCTGTGGACTTGCCCGACCCGCTGGGCCCCATGATGGCCACGAACTCGCCCGGACTGATCTCCAGGCTGATGTTGTTTAATGCGAGCAACTCCGTGGCACCACTGCCGTAACGCTTGCTGACGCCCTGCAGCTGGATCAGGGGTGTACTCACTTGGAGGCCGCTATCTTTTGGGCCGTGATTACCTGCATGCCGACCTTCAGGTCGCCGCCGATGATTTCGGTCATGTGGCCATCACTGATGCCCGGTAGCACCGAAACCGCGACGGGTGTGCCGGTGGTGCTTGCCAGGCCTTTTGCATCGAGAGGCAAAATCCAGACTTGGCGCGCGCTGGCCGTGCTGGCACTGTCGGCAGCACTTTTCCGCTTGCTCTCAGTCTTGGGCGGCCCGAACGTGAGTCCTGAAGCGAGGCCCTTCTTAGCATCCAAGGCTACGCTGGAGGGGCTATAGCGAAGTGCAGCGTTGGGCACGAGCAGCGCATCCTTGCGCTGGGCAGAGACAATGGTTGCCGTGGCCGTCATTCCCGGGCGCAGGCTCAGGTCGGTATTGTCAACATCGAGGTAAGTCAGGTAGGTTACGACGTTGTCTGTGATTGTCGACCCGAAGCCAACCCGGGTAATGCGCGCCGGGAAAGGGCGGCTAAGGTAAGCGCTGACAGTGAAAGTCGCCTCTTGCCCGACGCTCACCGCACCGACATCCGCCTCGTCAACGTAGACCCACAGGCGCAACCGGGCCAGATCTTCTGCCACGGTGAAAAGGGTCACCGCCTGGAGCGACGCGGCGACCGCGTTGCCCGGGTCCACCGCCCGGGTCAGCACCACCCCGTCGGACGGTGCAGTGATTGAAGCCTTGGACAGGTTGATCTGGTCGGTGGACAACGCGGCCTTGGCGTCGTTGACGCCAGCCCGTGCACTCGAATCGTCTGCGACGGCGCGGCCCAGCGTGGCCTGGGCGGTGTCGAGCTCCGTCTTTGCGGGAACCTTCCCCGCCGACAGGCGCGAGACTTCTTCGAGCCGCTTGAGGGTGGCGGTGGCCTCCGTCAGGGTGGCGGCGGTCTGCGCGACTTTGGCGTTCGCGGCGGCCAGCGAGGCTTGCGAGCGCAGCACCTGGTCACGCAGTTTCGCGGTGTCTAGTTCGACGAGGACCTGGCCCTTTTTTATAAGGTCATTTACATCCACGTTGACCTTTAGTACGGTGCCCGAGAGCTCGCTGCCGATATTGATGGAGCGTGTGGGCTGGATGGTGCCGTTGGCCGTTACGGTGACGGTCATGTTGCCCCGTGCCACTGCCTGGGTTGAATAGCTTGGAGCCGCATTGGCTGCCTGGCGCGCGAGCCACCACCAGGCGCCGCCAATACCCAGAAGGACGAGCAATGCAGCAGACCAGACGGGCGTGCGGCGATACCATACGCGAGCTGGCGGCTCGTCAAGCAGTTCTGCGAGCGTGTTGTCGGGGGCAGAAGGTTGGCTGGACGCTACGGGCGCTTCAGCCGCTGCAGGCGGCCTTGAAGCCTGATTGGCAATCAGCGGATTTGCCGGTGTCGAGGGCGGATCGGTTATGGGTGTCATGGGGGAGGTATCCGGAGTCCATCAATCACGGGGCGGGCTTGGGCATCTGTGGCGTCGGGTGTCCAGCCGCCGCCCAAAGCTTTGTAAAGCTGAACGTGGTCGGCACTGACAGCCCCAACGGCAAGCGCCACAGCGTCCTGCGCGCCAAACTGCGTGCGCTGTGTCTCCAGAACGGTCTGGAAATCGATCAGCCCGCCGCCGTAGCGCTGCCGAGCCAGGTCGGCAGCTGCCGTTGCCGCCCGGGCTGCGGTTTGCAATGGCTGCAGCCGTTCGCGGTCGCCCTGCAGCGCCACAAGGGCGTCCTCCACGTCCTTGAGCGCGGTCAGCACGGCGGCCCTGTAGCTTGTCAGGGACTGGTCCAGCGCAGCTTCTTGTGCACGAACCTGGGCGCGAGCAGCCCCGCCATCAAACAAGGGAAACGCCACATTGGCCAATACGGTGTGGACCACAGATGCACTGTTTCCGAGGGTGCCCAGTGTCAAAGCACTCAAGCCCAGCGAGCCGCCCAGACTGAAATCGGGCGCACGCACGGCCCTGGCCTGCGCTACCCGTGCCACGGAAGCCGTAACCTGGAACTCGGCGGCCTTCACGTCGGCGCGCTGGCGCAGGGTTTCCCGTGGGAGAGCTACCGCCAAGTCAGGGGGTGCCTGAGGGATGGGCCGGTCAGGCGTCAGCGCAGCAACCTGTGCCGAGGGTGGTTGACCCGTCAGTACCGCCAGGGCATGAAGGGCTTGTCCGATGCTGACTTGTAGCGGAGGAACTTGAGCGCGGGTTTGCTCAGCTGCAGCCCGCGCCTGCTCTGTATCCAGTTCGGTAACCAGGCCAGCCTGCTGCCGCCACTGGGTAATTTGCAACGTCTCCAACTGACTAGCCAGGTTCGCCATGGCTATGGTCAAGCGCAACTGGCTAGCGCGCAGGGTGATGTAGTTCAACGCCACTTCGGCTGCAATCGATACCTGTACCTCGCCCAAACTCGCTGCGCTGGCGCTTGCATTGGCTTCACTGGCCTTCAAGGCGCTCCGGTTGGCTCCGAAGATGTCAAGTTCCCAGCCCGCATTGAGTCCGGCATTGAAATTGTTCACCGTCGGGCTTTGGGCAGCGTTTCCACGCTGAACCGAGGCAGAGCTTCCGAGCGTTGGGAAAAGGGCCGCCGCCGCCACATTGCGCAAGGCCTGCGCCTGATGTAATGTGGCCTGCGCGCCGTTGACACTGGTGTTCGAGCGCATAGCCTTTGTGACCAGACTGACCAGGAGCGGGTCGCCAAACCGCAGCCACCACTGAGCCAGTGAATCGGACGGAATGCGGGTGCCAGCTTCTGCAGAAGACCAAGCAGGCGGCACCGCAAAGGGTAAGGAGATCTCCGGAGCGGAAGCTATGGAATGACACCCGCTAAGCCCCAGCAGCAAGGTCAGAGAACCTGTTCCACACCATCTGCAGAGCCAGGGCCGAGTCACAGCCAGTACTCCCAGATACGTGCAAAAACTTCCTTAAGGCGCGGACCGAGCGACCGCCTTTCCCATTTGTCCAAAGTTATCTCATCAGACGCTGCCAGATCCCGGTCGAACATGGCTTGGACCTGCCCACCAAAATCCGTCCCGAGAACCACCGCGTTGACTTCGTCGTTGTGCAGAAAGCTGCGCCAGTCGAGGTTGGTAGAGCCAACCGTCGCCCACACGCCGTCGATCAGTGCCGTTTTGGAATGCAGGATGACGCCGCGGCGCTCGTAGATTCTTACGCCTGCGCGCAGCAACCAATCGTAATAGGCCCGCCCGGCATGAAAAACCAGCCATGAATCCGTCTGGCTGGGCAGAATCAGTTTCACGTCCACGCCTCGTGCAACGGCTGCGCCCAGCGCAGACAGCAATTGCGGATCGGGCGCGAAATACGCATTCGTGATGTGCACACTTGTTTCGGCGCTGCCGATGGCCGACAGCAAGGTCGCGTAGATCAGGCTGAATGGTTCGGAAGGAGAGCTCCCGATGGCCCGAACCACCTGGTTTCCGGGGCGGCTGGGCGCAGGAAAGAAATTGCTCGCAACCAATGGCGGGCCGCCTTGCTTCTGCCAAGTCTCCAGAAACAGTTTCTCGAATTCCGCCACAACTGGTCCACGCAGTTGCAAGTCGGTATCGCGCCAGACCGGGTTGGCACCTGCCTGCGCATGCGGGCCTTTGCTGAACAAGCCGCTGGAATACACGCTGCTGATGTTGATGCCACCCAGAAAAGCAGTTTCGCCATCGACAATGAGCAGCTTGCGGTGGTCGCGCTGGTTCAGATCCCATGCCTTGCGCGCTGCCAGCGGATTGATGGGGTTGAATTCAAGAACATTGATTCCCTTGTCGCTCAGGTTATCGAAGAACTCGGTTGGCACTCCCCAGGTTCCCACACTGTCATGGATCAGGTTGACCTGTACGCCATGCAGCTGCTTGTCCAGCAGTGCCTGTACAAATTGCCGGCCAACCGCATCGTCATCCATGATGTAGGTTTCTAGGTTGATGTTGTTCCGGGCCGCCAGAATGGCGGCGAACATGGCGTTGTACGTGGCGGTGCCATCCTGCAGCAGTTGAACGTCATTTCCCGCGGTCAGAGGACTGCCGACGATGGATTCCTCCAGCGCCAGGTGGCGGTCGAAGATATCGGTATCCGGACTGGATTTGCGCAGCCTATCGAGAATGGCCTTGCTTTTCGCTGCACTCAGTTCGCCGTGTGAGCCATCGATCCGGACTTCGCTGGCGTGGGCCGGCGCAAAGTCCGGGTCGATGACGGGCAGGCTGCTGCAGCCGCTCTGCCCGAGTACGCAAACCAGGCTCAAATACCAAGCCAGTTGGCCGCTCGGACTCCACATGTCAGAACCGCTGAATCAGATTCGCCCCATGAGCAGAAGTACGATGATGATCAGTACAACTACTCCCAATCCGCTGCTGGGTCCGTACCCCCAGCTGGCACTGTGCGGCCATGCTGGAAATGCTCCAACCAACATCAGTATCAGAACGATCAAAAGTATCATTCCCAGGCCCATGACGTTCTCCTTGAATTTGTATGGCTGAAGCTCATTTCAATGGCGCAGACGCAGACGCAGACGCCGGCGCGGAGGCATCCTGAGCCGGGATCACAATGACGGTATTGCCGTCACCGGTTTTTCCCGTCGCACCGTCACTGCCCGGGCTGCCTGTTGCGCCGGTGTCTCCCTTCGCGCCGGCAGGGCCGGGCACAGCCACGACCGCAGGTGCAGCTGGTACCACCACCACTTCGGGTTTCTGGCAGGCACTCAGTGCCGAGATGGCCAAGAGCGCCAGGATGGGCAGGGACTTGTTCACGGGCGAACCTGGACGTTGTTAGTGACGACCCGCACGCCGCTCACGTTGCGCGCAATGTCCCCTGCCGTTGTCTTTTCCGTGTAGTTTTTCGCGAATCCCGACAGGATGACGGCACCGTTGAGGGTTTCAACCTTGATGCTTGCAGCATCGACCTGGTTGTTCTCGACGAATCGCGATTTGATGAGGGTGGTGATGCTTGCGTCATCGACGTAGGCACCCACGGTTTCCTGGCCACGACTGACGGCACAGCCGACAGTGCTCAGCAGGGCGATGGCGGAAAAAATAGCGGCGAATGAATTGCGGACTAGCATGATGGATCTCCAATGAATGACAGCGTGTTTGAATACTTCGGGTGGTAACAGGCCCCACCACCCTTGGGCGAAATACATCCGGCGGTGCCGAAGATGTGGCCCCGGCAGACCTGCACGCGCTTGTGGCTGTGGGGAAGCTGCCTGGAGCGATTTCAAATTCGCGCCGGATGCTCCAACTTTAGAAGGTGCAGCCCGTTTGTGCTGTCAGGCGCCGGTGCCAGGCCTCGTAGGACAGTGCCGCATGCTGGTCATGTCATTGAGGCAAAACCGCCAGCGGGATGACAAAGCAGCTGATGGGTGCCAGAGTAGGCCAGGCCAGAAGCTGTTTGGGCTGCAACAGGCTGGCCTGCCACTGCGCCGTTGCTGAGAGCGCGGCCTGCACCGCGGCCCGCATGAAGATGAAGCGCATGCTGCGGCCATTGCGGTTCAGGGTCAACTCGGCCTGGGCCCAGTGCGACGGCATGCAGGGCGCAAAACTCAGGTTGAGGGCGTCCATCCGCAGGCCGAAGATCGACTCGATCGCAGCGCGGTGCATCAATCCCGCTGCGCCGGTGTACCAGCTCCACCCGCCGCGTCCGGTGTAGGGTGACTGGGTATAGACGTCGCCGGCCATCGCGTAGGGTTCGAGGCCGTACGCCGGGCTTTGTGCAGAGTCGTGGGAGCGATGGGCGGGGCTGAGCCAGGTGAAGTCGCGATAGGGCAGGCCATGGCCGGGGCCTGGAATCGCGTCATCGCAGCACAATTGGGCCCGTGCCATCAGAGCCCACACCGCGGCATGTGAGTATTGGCCGCCGTTCTCGCGTATGCCCGGCGGATAGGACTGGATATATCCCGCGTTGGGTATGGCCTGAACCAGTGGCGGATCAAGCAGTTTGATCAGGCCGGCATGGTGATCAACCAGAAGCTCCTCGGCCGAATCGAGTGCCATTTGCTGCAAGGACGCAGGCGCTGCACCTGATAGCACGGACCAGGCCTGCGCGATCAGGTCGACGCGCGCCTCGGTGTTGCAGCTCGCCCCTAATGCCTGCCCATCGTCAAAAAATGCCCTTTTGAACCAGTGACCGTCCCAGGCCGCGCTGGCCAGTGCAGCCTTCCAGCCTTGCGCCGCACTCTCCCACTTCTGCACCCGCGCCAGATCCCCCCGCTTGAGCGCCAACGGACTGAAGTCGGCGACTACGCGGCACAAAAACCAGCCCAGCCAGACGGATTCGCCCCGCCCCTCAATCCCAACCCTGTTCATGCCGTCATTCCAGTCTCCGCCACCCATCAGGGGCAGTCCGTGCTCGCCAACCCGCAGGCTGTGGTCGATTGCCCGGGCAGCATGCTCGTATACCGCCGCAACCGTGTTGCTGACAGTCGGTACGTAGTAGGCATCTTCCGCCCCTGGCGCAATTGCAACGCCATCCAGGAAGGAGGCCGGCTCGTCAAGGACGTCCAAATCGCCGGTGGCGCGCACATAGTGGGCCAACGCGAAGGGGAGCCAGAGCAGATCGTCGCTGATATGGGTGCGGACGCCGGCACCCGTGGGTGCATGCCACCAATGCTGAACGTCGCCTTCAACAAATTGGCGGGATGCGCAAAGGACGATCTGCTGACGCAGCATCCTTGGGGCTGCCCAGCCCAGCGCCATCGCATCTTGCAACTGGTCCCGAAAGCCTGTTGCCCCTCCCGCCTGGTAGAAACCGGCCTTGGCCCAGATACGGCAGGCAATGGTTTGATAGAGCAGCCAGCGATTGACCATGACGTCAAACAATGGGTCTGGCGTCGTCACCACGGTCGTTCCGAGGACCTCGCTCCAGTGCGCCCTGGCCTGCGCAGTCCGTGTTTCCGGGGTTGCAAGGCTGACCGATGCAGCCAGAGCCCTGGCGGCATCAGCGCTTTCTCCAAAGCCAAGGAAAAATGCCCGCTCCATCGATTCGCCGGGGACGAGCGTCACCCGTTCGGTGAGCGCTGCACAGGGATCGAGCCCATAGCCCTGTTGACGGCCCAGGTGGTCCGGCACAACTAGAACGCCACGCGCGTCAAAGCATTCCCGCCGATCACAGGTCCAGTCAGGTTCAACGTCTGCAGGACTGACCAGGGCGAGAAACGCGGTGCCACCGCCAAAGCCACCGGTGGCATCGGTCTGACTGCACAAAAGGGCATTGAGTTGCTTGTCCAAGATGCGCTGCTTGTGCAAAACGGTCTTTGTTGTCCGCCGATCGGCGCGGCAGGCACCCATGACCCACTCCAAAATGCCAATCATGCGGAGGCGTAGCTTTCGTGGCCCGCGGTTCAGTGCGAGCACATGGATCTGCTTCACGGAAGTCACCGGGTCGATACACCAGGCTACCGTCACGGCGACGTGTCCGCGTTGATGGCTGATGCTGGTTTCTCCCTGCCCGTGGCAAACGGAGTAGGTTGAGCCCTCCGCGCCCCAAGCGCCAGGTCCCACGCTCCAGACATCAAGCGTGTCGCAGTCCTGGAGCAAAAACCACTCGGATGGCGAGTCGGCAACCGGGTCATTCGACCACGAGGTGAGTTGGTTGAGGCGGCTGTTCAGGGCCCAGGTAAAGCCTGCGCCCGATTCGGAGATTTGGGCTCCGAAGGATGGGTTGGCAAGTACATTGATCCAGGGCATTGCCGTTTGCAGGTTGGGGCCGATGTCAAAGCTGAAATCCCCCGATTTGGCATCGAAAACACCCTGCGGTATTGAAGGGGCATTGGTTTTGGCGGACACGGCAACGGCCGTGGTTGACACGGTGTGGCGCTCATCGTAGGCCCGTTCATGCAGCGCAGACCACTCCTGAACGTGGTACGTCAATGGACGCCCGTCCGCATGAAAGTGCACGCTGGCGAGCATCTTCAACGTGAACAATTCAGTGTTCGAGATCTCATCCAGACGCAGAGCATAAAAATTCGCACAAACCGGGTTGAAACGGCCCGATTCGGCCGTGCTTTCGGCCAAGTGGCGGTCGCGAAGCACGCCAATCTCGCGCTGCAAGGCCATGTTGTAGGACTGCGGCTCGGAATTGATTACTACCAGATCGCAGGCAACCCCTCCCCAGGCCCAGAGCCGTAGGCCCTGAGCCAGTGACCGCAGCAGCCCGACACCCTGGGCTACGCCCACCGACACCAGGAGGATCGGCCTGTCTCCGGAAATGCCGAAACGCCAGAGACTTTGGCGGTCGTAGGCGGCAACGTCCAGGCTGGCGTCGCTCGAATGGACGGCTTGGGGACGCGCCAGATTGAAGACCAGCGCGGTTGTCAGCGCCTGAATGGCGACAAATGTATCAGCACCCATGCCCATGGCACTGAGCCGAATGCCGGTCAAGGTGGTTGACATGAACGACGCGCGCTGCACGTGGCTGGGTTGCTTGTATTTGTCAATCACTGCATGCAGGGTTGCATCGTCGTCAGACACTGAAGTGGCGAATGTCAGAGTGGCCTTGTCCTGCGGGGCAATGCGCAGACGGATGGCTAGGGCGCAGACCGGGTCGAGCCCGGTCACAAGTTCCGTGGAGGATGCTTCGGGCCCACCCGGTAGAGGGCTTGTCTGCAGATCAAACGCAGCCAGCGGCATGGCGCTGGTGCGGTTCCGGCCCAGCCAGCGCTGCCGGTCGGCGAGGGGCTGAATGCCCAGGAGGTTGGCCTGGACGTTGGTCAGGAAGTGCGCTGCATGCAGCGTCCGCTCCGTCGGCAACCGGGCTTTGCGTTCGAACACCAGCGCCTGCAGTGCCGTGTCCCAACGTGCCTGTACAAACAGGTTGGCGAATGCTGGATGGTTCTCGTCCGCCCTGGCCTCCGACAAAGTCAACTCGAAGGCCGAGAGCAACTCGAGCTCGATCACATGATCGGTCTTGTTGTGCAGATCGACCTGCCTGAACTCGATGTCATCCTCCGGGCTGACCCAAACAGTCACTTGGGCCTGCACCTTGGGCCAGTCCGCCAGGAAGCAAATCCGGTCGGAGTGGAAGGTGCTGCGGTATTGGGCTGCCGGATCGGGTGCGGGATGCTGGGTCACGGAGACAGCCTGCTTTTCTCCACTGGAGCGCAAATAGAAAAAGCTGCCATAGGCGTCGCGCAGCGCGTCATCGCGCCAGCGTGAAATGCCCGTACGACCCCAGCGGCTCGAGCCGGCACCATTGGCGCGCAAGGTCACGCTGTAGCGCCCGTTTGACAGCAAGTGCGTGGGTTCCAGCGCGCCCGAACCCGGCAGCACTTCGCGCAACAGGCCGGGACCGCGTTGCTGAAGGTTGGGGGCCATGGGGTAGTCCGCAGGGGCGTGCAACATCGACAACTCTTGCGGTGCTCGCTCGTGAAGCAAGGATGCGACCGCTTCAATATAAGCATTGCCCATGCCCCAGCGCTGGGCCAAGCCATCGAGCAGCACATTAGCCAGCGCAACGATAGTCATCCCCTGATGGTGCGCCATGAAGGTGTTGACTGGCGTGAAGGCCTGTTTCTCGTTCTGCCTGGCCGGTGAATAGTCCAGTGCTTCGATGAAGCCATATTGCCCGCGTGCTGAAAGGGCCTGAAGGACGGTGAAATTGGCGAAAGCCGTGGGTGGAACAATCTGGGCGGCCAGAGCGGTTGCGTAGGGTGCCACCACCAGTTCATCAGGTGGTGTGCGGCGCAGCGCAAGACGCGGAACCCCATGCGGTGCGTACTGGTATGCCAGCGTAAAGTCGCTTGCCGCGTAGGCCGACTCTGAAATGCCCCAGGGGATGGAATGCACCGCGGCAAACGCCATCTGCTCTACGACGGCGGCATGGCAGGCACCGTGCAAAACGCTGCCATGCGGCTCGTTCAGGATCAGGGTGGGCATCAGATACTCAAACATGGAGCCAGACCAGGAACGCAGGCCCGCGTCCTTGCCGACAGCGTAGAAAGGCCTTCCTAGGCACGCCCAGTGTCGAACCGGCACATCCCCTTTTGCAATCGCCAGGAGGCTTGTCAAGCGCGACTCGGATGCCAGCAGGTCGTAAAACGCGTTGTCGAGTTGTTGCTCTGCCAGCCTGAACCCGATATGGAAAAGATGGCGCTTGCAATGGTAGAGAAACCCGAATTCCGGTTCCCACGCCATGTGCTCGAGGCTTTTTGCCAGTGCCAGCAGCCGCGCGCGGGGTTGCGCAGAGGCGTCGCCTGCAGTTGGGTCAGGGCCTTGGGCGTCAGCCAGTTCAAGGCATGCCTGGGCCACCGCAAGCAAATGGCCAGACAGGTTGCCGCTGTCCACCGTGGATACGTACATGGGCAGGAGAGGCGCCATGGTGGTGGTGTCATACCAGTTGAAAAAGTGGCCCCTGTGGCGTTGCAGCCTGGCCAGCGTCGCTGCTGTGGACTCCAGGCGGCGGAGCATTTCCTGGGTATCGATCCAGCCAAATGCCTGCGCGCAGGCGACGCTGAGCAAATAAAGGCCGATGTTGGTCGGCGAGGTGCGGTGGGCCACCATGTCGTGCGGGGTCGTCTGCAAATTGTCTGGTGGCAGGTGGTTCTCTGCTTCGCCAACGCAGCGCACGAACAGTCCCCACGTGTCGCGCGCCAGGGTTTCCAGATAGTCCCGGTCTTCGGCCGGCAAACTCGCTTGAGCGGAGGGCGCCATCCTGCGGCTGACCCACCAGATCCAGACGGGCGATGCTGCCCAGATCAGGCACAGACCCATCGCCAGCCCCATAAACGGGGTCTGCCCTATCGAGCGAAGTCCGAACAGGCCAAGCAACAGCGCCAGGGCAACCAGCGGTTCAGCCCAGTGCTGCCTGGCAAGTGCAGACAGGCTGGTGCGCGCATGGGCCTGTGCCGTGGCGGCGGTTGTCCACTGGAGCAGATGGCGGCGGCTGACCGTGAGTCGGTAGAGCGCGCGCAGCACGGCATCCGTGGCGAGCAGCGACTGCTGGAGCAATTGCACAAGAAACCACAAGCCGCCGAATAGCGCGCGTGCCAGGCCCGTGCCAGCCTGTCGATAGAAATGGGCGATGGCCACGTCGTCCCGGCTCGGTGAAAAGCCCGCGATGGCGCCCATGATCGGCCCCGCAGAAAACGCAGCGACAACCAATAGCAATGCCGCCCAAGGCGACATGACGGAGCCTCCCAGAGCCAGCAACAACAAGGCCAGCGACATCGGTGCAACTAGGGAGCGGCGCAAGTTGTCGAACATTTTCCAGCGGTTGACCAGACCCAGCCGGAAGTGCCGGGTGCTGAGTAGGATGGGCAAAAGCTGCCAGTCGCCCCGCATCCACCGATGGGTGCGGGATGCGGCCACGTCCGCGTGAAAGGGC
>Ga0007834_1000340_pt1 | contig 15153 bp, 13 predicted proteins | sample CryBogCBE06Nov07_FD_71233 | JGI IMG/M metagenome (GOLD analysis project Ga0007834, IMG submission 71233) | Freshwater microbial communities from Crystal Bog, Wisconsin, USA - CBE06Nov07 | ecosystem: Environmental > Aquatic > Freshwater > Lake | place: Crystal Bog, Wisconsin, USA | collected...
CACCGGGTGGCGGTGCGAGCCAGACCTCGGTCTGGCCATCCGGAAAATTGAGCACTGCCGGCTTGCCGCCCGACTGCGGGCTCACCGTCAGGCGGAAATGCCCGGTGTCCTTTTCCTTCTGGGCCACATGGGCTATGTTGTAGCCCGAAGCTTGGAACTGCACTCGGAAAGGCACCTGCAACTGGGCCCCTTCCTTGGGATTCAGGATGCTGACGCCCTTGACCACCAGGCTCTTGGGGTCGACACCCGCGTTTTTGCGCGTCACAGTGATGTGCAGGGGCTTGCTGTAGACAAAGTGCGGGAGGTGTTTTTCATCGGCCAGCAGCAACCGGAGGGTGTAGGCCCCCGGCTCCAGCGTGAGCACCGTCTCCATCTGGCCCTTGCCAAAGTGCACATACTGGTCGTTGAAAGGCAGGGCCTGCTTGAAGTCCAGCGGCAGATCGCGGTTGATCAGCAGATGGTGGTGCCCGCTCTTGCCGCCAATCGGCGAGGCAATGGGCGCAAGGCCCCAGCCGCCAGACAGGCCGAAGGTGGCCCGAAAGGGAGTTTCAATGCGCGCACCCTCTTCGAGGTTGGTGAAGTAGGCTTCGGCCGTGAGGCGCGGCAGGGCGGCCTGCCAGGGGTGCAAGGGCGGCTCTGCCGGGACCGGAGCCGATGTCGGGGTCTGGGCCATGGCCTGCGCCATGGACTGGGCCAAGGCGGCAGCAACAAACACACGTCTTGCAAGCATGGTGATCAGCTTCCGGCGATTTTCATTTTATCCACCAGGATGGAGCCTACGGTTTTGGCTCCATGATTGTAGGCATCCGCGCCCACGGCAACAATGCCCTGCAGCATGTCCTTGAGGTTGCCCGCAATGGTGATTTCCTGCACCGGATACGCGAGGCGGCCTTTTTCCACCCAGAAGCCGCTGGCCCCGCGCGAATAGTCACCGGTCACGTAGTTCACGCCCTGGCCCATCAGTTCGATCACGAACAAACCGGTGCCCAACTTTTCCAGCATGGCGTCGAGGTCGTCGCCCGCCTGGGTCAGGCTGCTGGTCAGCGTGAGGTTGTGGGATCCTCCGGCGTTGCCCGTGGTCTTGAGGCCCAGCTTGCGCGCGCTGTAGGTCGACAGAAAATAGCCCTCGCACACACCGGCGCGCACTACTTGGCGGGCACGCGTGCGCACGCCCTCTTCGTCAAACGGCGAACTGCCCTTGCCGCGCAGCACATGCGGATCTTCGGCAATATCGATGTGCGCCGGCAGCACTCGCTTGCCCAGAGAATCGAGCAGGAAGCTACTCTTGCGATAGAGCGCACCCCCGCTGGTGGCCTGCACATAAGCGCCCAGCAAACCGGCGGCCAGCGGCGATTCAAACAGGACGGGGCACTCCACCGTGGCGATCTTGCGCGCGTTCAGGCGGCTCAGCGCACGCTCGGCGGCATAGCGCCCGACCGCCTTGGGGCTGGCCAGTTCGCGCGCATCGCGCATCGAGCTGTACCAGGCGTCGCGCTGCATGCCGTCACCCTTGCCGGCAATGGGCGCGACGGAAATGCTGTGGCGCGAGCTGGCGTAGCCGCCGCGAAAGCCGTGGGTGTGGGCGCTGAAAAAATGGCTCTGCTGCGCAGAGACCGCCGCGCCTTCGCTGTTGGTGATCTTCTTGCTGGTGCCCAGTGCCGCAGCCTCGCATTCAAGCGCCAATTGCGCAGCCTGTTCACTGTCGATGGCCCAGGGGTGGAACAGGTCGAGCGAGGGCTGCTGTGCCAGCGTGGCGACATCGTCCACATCAGGCAGGCCGGCTACCGGGTCTTCCGCCGTGAAGCGGGCGATGTCATAGGCGGCCTGCACGGTCTGCTCAATGGCTGCCGGGGAAAAATCCGATGTGCTGGCATTGCCGCGCCGGTTGCCAATATAGACGGTGACGCCCAGCGACTTGTCGCGGTTGCGCTCGACGTTTTCCAGCTCGCCCTTGCGCACGCTGACTGACAGGCCACAGCCTTCAGACGCCTCGGCGCCTGCATGGGTGGCACCCAGCTTTTTTGCGTGGGCCAGGGCGGAATCAACGAGGTTTTCAAACTTTTCGCGGCTGTAGGCAAAGCCGCGTTCGGGGGATTGCGTGGAGATGGCAGGTTTTTTCATGGCGGGGCCATGATACCTGCCGCGCCCGCCAAGGGCGCGGCTCGCGGCCTTTCACCCCAATCTCAAAGTGCCGGCTTGTCGCTCATTGCCTTGAGGTTGTCGCGCAGTTCCTTGCTCATGGGCAGGTTCAGGTTCTGGCCCTTGGGGGGAATGGGCGACATGAACCACTTGTTGTAGAGCTTTTCAAAGTCGCCGGATTTCATCATGCCGCCAATCACTCCATTGACCAGGCCCTGGAATGCCGGGTCGTCCTTGCGCAGCATGCAGGCATAGGGCTCGACCTGAAGCGAGTCACCGACGACCTCCCACTCGGCCGGGTTCTTGGCATTGCCCATCAGGCCGAAGAGCAGGATGTCGTCCATCGCAAAGGCAACGGCGCGGCCGGTGTCGACCATCAGCATGGAGTCGTCGTGGTCCTTGCCCAGCACCACGTCCATGCCAAGGTTGTTCTCCTGGTTGTATTTGCGGATCACCTGGGCATTGGTCGTACCGGTGGTGCTTGCAACGGTCTTTTTGGCCAGGTCCGCGTAGTTCTTGATGCCGGAAGCCTTTTTCACCAGCAAACGGGTGCCCGTATAGAAATGGTTGATGGCGAATTGCACATCCTTGCCGCGGGCCGTATTGTTGGTGGTCGAGCCACACTCCAGGTCAGTCGTGCCGTTTTGCAGCAGCGGAATGCGGTTCTGCGAGGTGACGGACTGGAGTTCAACCTTGATATTGGGGTTCTTGAGCTGCTTCCTGACGGCATCGACGACCGCGTTGGACAAATCAACAGCAAATCCAACGGGCGTTGACGCGCCGGTGAGGTAGCTGAAGGGCACAGAGGCCTCGCGGTAGGACAGCACGATCTTGCCGCTGTCGGCAATCTTCTTGAGCGTGTCTTCGGCATGCGCGCTCAAACCAAGCACAAGCGCCGCGGCAGCCAGCAGGGCGCGTCGGAAAGGCAATCGGGTCATGGTGATCCTTTTGAACAGGGAACAAACAAGATGTCAGTATGCCAGTCAATGCGCCTGATCCCAATTGGCGCCAACCCCGACTTCGGCCAGCAGGGGCACCTTGAGCTGGGCCACGCCCGCCATCAGGCGCGGAATCTCCAGCTTCAGCCATTCCACCTCGCCCTCGGGCACTTCAAACACCAGTTCGTCATGCACCTGCATGATCATCCTGCTCTGGCGTTTTTCGTCGTCTAGCACCTTCTGCACGGCATTCATGCTCAGCTTGATCAGGTCAGCCGCCGTGCCCTGCATGGGTGCATTGATGGCGGCGCGTTCGGCACCGGCGCGGCGCGGGCCATTGGGTGAATTAATCTCGGGCAAGACCAGGCGCCGGCCGAACACGGTCTCGACATAGCCCTTGCTCTTGGCGGAGAGGCGGGTCTCGTCCATGTAGCGTTTCACACCCGCGAAGCGCTGGAAATAGCGCTCGATGTAATTCCTGGCGGCGGTGTTGTCGATACCCAGGTTGCGCGCCAGGCCAAAGGCGCTCATGCCGTAAATGAGCCCGAAGTTGATGACTTTGGCGTAGCGCCGCTGCTCGCTGGATACTTCGGCCACCGGCACGCCAAAGACCTCGGCCGCCGTGGCGCGGTGCACATCCAGACCCTCGTGGAAGGCCTTGAGCAGGGCTTCGTCCTCGCTGATGTGGGCCATGATGCGCAGCTCGATCTGGCTGTAGTCGGCGCTGGCGATGCGACTGCCCGCTGGTGCCACAAAGGCCTCGCGCACACGCCGGCCCTCGGGCGTGCGGATCGGGATGTTCTGCAGGTTCGGGTCGTTGCTGGAGAGCCGCCCGGTCACAGCCACTGCCTGCGCATAGTGGGTGTGCACGCGGCCGGTGCGCGGGTGCGCCAGCTGGGCCAACTTGTCGGTATAGGTGCCCTTGAGCTTGGACAGGCCCCGGTGCTCCAGGATATTGGCGGGCAGGGGGTAGTCCTCGGCCAGCTTTTCCAGCACCTCTTCGTCGGTGCTGGGCGCCCCGGTGGCCGTCTTCTTGATAATAGGCAGACCCAGCTTGCCAAAGAAAATCTCGCCAATCTGCTTGGGGCTGGAGAGGTTGAAGGGCTGGCCAGCCAGCGCGTGGGCCTCGCCCTCCAGCTGGATGATGCGCTGGCCCAGTTCCTGGCTCTGGGCCGCTAAGAGGGGCGCGTCGATCAGCACGCCATTGCGCTCGATGCGGTAGAGCGTCTCGCTGCTTTCCATTTCCAGCGCGTAGATGAAGCCCAAGCCCTTGCGCCGCTCGCCCTGGTGCTCCAGGCGCGGCCAGAGCACGCCATGTACATCGAGGGTCTGGTCCGAGTCTTCGCATGAATACTCGGCGGCCTTGGCCACATCGACCTGCGCAAACCCGATCTGGTGCGCGCCCTTGCCGCAGAGGTCCTCGTAAGCAATACCCTTGCGCCCCAGATGCCGCTCGGCCAGGCTGGCCAGGCCGTGGGGCTTGTGCACTTCCAGCACATAGCTTTGCAGCATGGTGTCGTGCGCATAGCCCTGCACCTCGATGCCGTGGTTGGCAAAAACATGGCGGTCGTATTTGATGTGCTGGCCCAGCTTTTTGCGGCTGCTGTCTTCCAGCCAGGGCGTGAGCCGAGCCAGCACCACGTCCAGCGGCAGTTGGGCGGGCGCATCGGGGCCCACATGGGCCAGGGGAATGTAGGCGGCTTCGCCGGGCGTCACGCTGAAGGACAGGCCGACGATCTGCGCCACCATCTCGTCCAGTGAGGTGGTTTCCGTGTCCACGGCGACCAGGTCTGCCGCCTCGATCTTGGCCAGCCAGGCGTCAAACGCCTCCCAGCTCAGGATGGTGTCATAGGCAACCTGGGACACATTCGACCCAGCAGGCGCAGGCTCGTCAAACAGGCCGGGGGCATCGGCAGGCGCAAGGGCCGCAGCCGGGCTTGCCGAGGCGCGGGCCAGGCCCTTGAACCCGAATTTTTCATAAAAACCCTTCAAAGCCGTCGTGTCTTCAGCGCGGATAGCTATGGAATCCATAGCAGGCAGATCTGGAAGCTGGGCCGACAGGTCGCAATCGGTGCGGATGGTCACGAGCCGGCGGCCTTGCGGCAGCCATTCGAGTGCACCGCGCAGGTTGTCCCCGACAGCGCCCTTGACCTCGTGCGCACGCGCTACCAGCGCATCGAGCGAGCCGTATTCCGTGAGCCACTTGGCAGCGGTCTTGGGGCCCACTTTGGGCACCCCGGGCACGTTGTCCACCGTGTCGCCGACCAGGGTCTGGTAGTCGATCATCAACGAGGGCGGCACGCCAAACTCGGCGGTGACGCCGGCCACATCGCGGCGCTTGCCATTCATGGTGTCGATGATGGTGATGTGCTCGTTGACCAGCTGGCTCAGATCCTTGTCGCCGCTGGAGACGATGACTTCAATGCCATGGCGCGCCGCCATCACGGCCAGGGTGCCGATCACATCATCGGCTTCCACGCCGGGCACGTCGAGCACCGTCCAACCCATCAGGCGCACCACCTCGTGGATGGGCTCGATCTGGCTGCGCAGGTCGTCGGGCATGGGCGAGCGGGTCGCCTTGTACTGCGGGTACCACGCATCGCGGAAGGTCGGGCCCTTGGCGTCGAAGACGCAGACGGCCCAGCGCGCAGGCACTTCCTTGCGCAGGCTCTGCATCATGTTGATCATGCCGCGGATGGCACCGGTGGCCGCGCTGGTCGGATCGCCCGGCACGGCGCGCAGGTCCGGCATGGCATGGAAGGCGCGGTAAAGGTAGCTGGAGCCATCGACCAGCAACAACAGCTCGGGCTTGTCGGGGGCGGGAGGGGTCATTTCATTCATGCGCCCATTGTGCCCCGCCTACAATGCCGCCATGCTGCGCGCCCTGCTCCGTTTTTCCGGCCCGGCTGGCCTTGCGCTGGCCCTGTCGGCCTGCGCGCTCAGCCCCAGCACGCGGTATGCGGACCAAAACGTGCCACCGCCCCAGCAAAATGGGCGTGACCAGCTACCAAAATCAGAGCAGCCGAGCCTGCCGGGTGACCAGAAAATCGAGCGCATCGGGCTTGATGAGGGCGGCGCACGGATCGACGAGTTGCGCGTGGGCGGTGAGACCCAACGCATCACGGTGCAGCCCAAGCAGCTGCCCCTGCCCGCCTATGAAATCGTGCCGACCGACGGCGCGCGCCGCGCCAGCGACTTCGGCCGCAACGCCTCCGACGCCGGCGCCCGCGCCAGTGTCTGGAATATCCTGAACTTCTAGACCCACCGCATACCTCCCACAATGGCCGTATTTACCGAAGTCCCGTTCGCCGACGCAGCCGCGCTCGTGCAAGGCCTGAACCTGGGCGAACTCACCGAACTGCAGGGCATCGAGGGTGGCATTGAAAACACCAACTATTTCGCCACCACCCGGCAAGCCGGCGAAACGCAGCAATATGTACTGACCGTATTCGAGCGCCTGAGCCATTCGCAGCTGCCGTTTTATCTGCAGCTCATGAAGCATCTGGCCAGCCGCGGCATCCCCGTGCCAGACCCGGCCGCCAACGCCCAGGGCGACATCCTGCACACCTTGGTCGGCAAACCGGCCGCCGTGGTCAATCGACTGGCCGGCCGCAGCGATCTCGCTCCTGGAGCCGTGCACTGCGCTGCCGTGGGTGCGATGCTCGCGCGCATGCACCTGGCAGGGCGCGACTTCGGGCTGCTGCAAGACAACTTGCGCGGCCTGGCCTGGTGGAACGAGACCGTGCCCGTGGTCCTGCCCTTCCTCACGCCGGCGCAATCCGCCCTGATCCGCTCCGAGCTGGCATACCAGAACCATGTGGCCAGTTCCTCAGCCTATGCCGCCCTGCTGCGCGGCCCCATCCATGCCGACCTGTTCCGCGACAACGTGCTGTTTGATGGCCAAGCCCTGAGCGGCTTCTTCGACTTTTACTTTGCCGGCGTGGACACCTGGCTTTTTGACATTGCCGTGTGCCTCAACGACTGGTGCGTCGACCTGCCCACTGGCGCCGACCAGCCGGCTTTGCGCGCGGCGTTCCTGCGCGCCTACAGTGCTGTGCGGCCCCTCGCAGCGGCCGAGCGCGCGCTGCTGCCGGCCATGCTGCGGGCCGGCGCGCTGCGCTTCTGGACTTCGCGCCTGTGGGACTTCCACCTGCCGCGCGATGCCTCCATGCTGCGCGCACATGACCCTGACCACTTTGAGCGCGTCCTGCGTCAGCGCGTGGCGCTGCCCGTGGCTGCGCTGCCCATGGCGCCCGCGCTGGAGGCGGCATGAAGCTCAACGTGGTGCCGGCCAGCGCCGGCGTGCTGTGGGTCAAATTGGGCATCCGCACCTTCTTCCGCCAGCCCCTCGCCCTGGTCGGTCTGTTTTTCCTGTTCATGGCCGCGGTTTCGGTTGCGTCCCTCGTGCCTTTTCTGGGCACCGCACTGGCGCTGGGCCTGTTGCCGGCTGTGACCGTGGGCTTCATGGCGGCCACAGAGATAGCGGCCGAGGGCAAGTTCCCCATGCCCATCGTGCTTCTGACGGCGTTCCGCGCCGGCCGCGAGCAGGCCAGGGCCATGCTGATCCTGGGCGTGCTGTATGCGCTGGGCTTCCTGCTGGTCATGGGTCTGTCGGCCCTGGTGGATGGTGGCCAGTTCGCCCGGCTCTATCTGGTGGGCGGCACGATCAATACGGAACTGGTATCCCAGCCCGGCTTCCAGGGCGCGATGTGGCTGGCCCTGGGCCTGTATCTGCCGCTGTCCCTGTTGTTCTGGCATGCGCCGGCCCTGGTGCATTGGCATGGCATCAGCCCGGTCAAGGCCCTGTTTTTCAGCGCCGTGGCCTGCCTGCGCAATTTCTGGGCTTTTACCGTCTACGGCCTGCTCTGGATGGGCATTTTTCTGGGCTTCGGCCTGGCGCTGAGCATCATCACCAGCCTTTTGGGGCAAGGCAATGCGCTTGGCGCCATGATCATCCCGGTTGCCCTGGTGCTCGCGGCCATGTTCTTCAGCTCCATTTATTTCACTTTTCGTGATAATTTTGTGCAAGAAGCCGGAGTTTGACACGACCAACCGGCCAGACGCTGCGTACAAGACCTATCTGCAACTTCAAGGAACACCCATGACGCAACACACCCTCTCTGGCCGTACCGAAGACGAAGTGCTCTGGTTCCAGCGGCGCAGCTTTTTGCAGGCCGCAGGCGCCTGGACGGGCTTGGGCGGCTTCGCTGCAGCCGAGGCCCAGGAGCGCAGCAATGTGGTGGAGTATGTCGGCGACATCCTGGTCAATGGCGCGAGGCTTCTGAGTGGCCAATCGGTGCAGACCGGTGACCGGATTGAGACCGGGCCGCGCTCCAACATGGTTTTTGTCATCGGCAATTCCTCATTCCAGGTGCGCCAGAACTCGCGCCTGGTCGCCGAACGCGGCAGCACGCTGAACGCCGTGAGCGTGCTGCGCCTGCTCACCGGTGCGGTGGCCAGCGTCTGGGGCAAGGGCATCAGCCGCCAGATCGTGACGCCCACGCTGACGGCCGGTATCCGCGGCACGGGCGTCTACACCGAGGTGTTTCCAACCCAGGGCAACCGCGGCTATTTCTGCAACTGCTACGGCACTGTCGACATGGCCAACGGCGCAGACAAGCTGGTTTCGCAATCGAGCTACCACCAGGCCTTCTGGGGCGAGGTGGAGCCGGTCAATGGCCGCTACCTGACCGCTGCCAAGGCCATCAACCACACCGACGAAGAGCTCGAGTACCTTGCGCGCCTTGTCAACCAGCAAACCGCCTGGCAGATCCTAGGCAAGAAGGGCATCAAGGACGGCAAGGGCTACATGGACGACAAGCCCGGCCAGATGAATCCGGCCGACATGCTGGGCAAATAGACCCGGCGTTGGGCAGGCCGGCTGCTAGGCCCAGCCGGCGTCCACCTTGAATTCCTGCGCGGTGCACATGGCCGCGTCGTCCGAGGCCAGAAACAGCACCATGCGCGCAACGTCTCCGGCCTGCATCTTGTCGGGCAGGCACTGGTTGCGCTTGATCGATTCCTCACCCTCGTCGTCAAGCCACAGGTTGACCTGGCGCTCCGTCATCACCCATCCGGGGGAAACGGTGTTGATGCGGATGCGGTGCGGCCCCAGGCTGCTGGCCAGGCCACGCGTGAGCCCGTTGACGGAGGACTTGGCGATCGAATAGAGCGGGAACATGCTGCCCTTGGTCTGCCAGCCGGTCGAACCCATGTTGATGATGGAGCCGCCGCCCAGGCGCTTCATGCCTTCAGCCAAGGACTGGATCGCAAAAAAGGCTGGCCGCTGGTTCACGGCCATGCGCTCCTCCCAGTAGGCGGGGGTCACTTCCTCCAAAGTATGGCGGTCGTCGCGCGCCACGTTGTTGACCAGGCAAGAGAAATCGCCAAGGTCCGCTACCGCCTGGGCGATGGCCGCCTGCAGCGCCTGCACGTCGCGCACATCGCATGCGCGCCACCAGGGCTTGGGGTGACCGGCCCTGGCGACGGACTCCACGAGCGCCTCGCTCTCGGCGCGGGCAAAGTCGACGAATGCGACCTGCGCGCCCTGCTCGGCAAAGGCCCGCGTCATGGCGGCGCCGATGCCGCTGCCGCCTCCGGTAATGAAGACGCGCTGGCCGCGCAGGCTGGGGTAAGTGGCGAGTTGGGGCATGGTTTATGGGGTTTTCTTGGCTTGGTAGTCGGCAATCGCCTTGGCGAGGTCTTCGTATTCTTCACAATTTTTACCGCAGATTTTCTCGAGGGCAGCGAGGTGCTTTTGCGCTTCCTCGGGCTTGTTGTCCATCAGATAGGCCTCGCCGATGTATTCGTGCGCGCCCTTGTGCTGCGGGTTGATTTCCAGTGCGGTTTTGTAGTGCTCGAATGCGCCTGCCAGATCGGGCTTGGCCTGTTTGCGCAGGCTGTAGGCCAGCAGGTTGTGGGCGTCGGCATTGCGCGGCTCGTCCTTCACGGCCTGGGTGAGCAGGCCAATGGCCTTGGGCCAGTCTTTCACGTCGATCGCCTTTTGCGCATCGGCCATGCGGCTGGCGTTGGCAGGCGCGGTCGTGGGCGGGGTGGAAAAGGTGCCGGCAGCAAATGCGCCGGAGCACAGCAGTGCGGTACTCAGCAAAAGGGCTCTCACCATGGTGTCTCCTTGCAAAAAACTTTTCGATCCAGCGACACGGCCGAGGTTCCAGCCAGCCGCCCCTGCCGTTTATACCGGTGTCAGCTTGGCCACACTGAGCGCAAGCCATTTGACGCCGTGGCGCGGGAAGTTGACTTGCGCGCGCGCGTCCTCGCCCGCGCCCTCCAGGGCCTGCACTGTGCCCTCGCCAAACTTGTTGTGGAAGACCTTCATGCCGGCGCGGATGCCGTGCGCAGGCGCGGCCTTCTGCGGGGGCACCGGCGGGCTTTCGAACCGCTCCACCCGCCCGGCATTGGAGCCAAACCCGCTGCCAGATCCGGAAAAAAGGTCGCTGCCTGCTCCGAATTTTGTAGCACCCCCATAGCCGGATGAAAACGCCGGCTGCTTGGGCGTGATCCATTTGAGCGCCGCCTCGGGCAGCTCGTCGAAGAACCGGCTCTTGATGTTGTAGCGGGTCTGGCCGTGCAGCATGCGCGTCTGCGAGTGGCTCAAATAGAGGCGCTTGCGCGCCCGAGTAATGGCCACATACATCAGGCGGCGCTCTTCCTCCAGACCGTCGTGGTCGCTCATGGAGTTCTCGTGCGGGAACAGGCCTTCTTCCAGCCCGGAGATGAAGACGCAGTCAAACTCCAGGCCCTTGGCGCTGTGCACCGTCATGAGCTGGACGGCATCCTGCCCAGCCTTGGCCTGGTTGTCTCCCGACTCCAGGGCCGCATGGGTCAGGAAAGCCGCCAATGGCGAGAGCGTTTCGCCGGTTTCTGCATTCAGCGCAATTTCATTCGCCGGCGCCTGGGCCGACTGCCCCAGTTCATCGACCGGCAGGGCCACCGCGTCACGCCCAAAACCCTCCTGCGTGACGAAACTTTCCGCTGCGTTGACCAGTTCCTCGAGATTCTCGATCCGGTCTGCACCTTCGCGCTCGGTCTTGTAATGTTCGATCAGGCCGCTGTGGTCGAGCACGAGCTCGATGATCTCGCGCAGCGTGAGCCCGCTGGTCTGTTCGCGCAGCACGTCGATCTTGGCCACAAAGGCGACGATGTTGACTCCCGCCTTGCCCGCCACCCCACTGACGGCTTCGTGCAGCGAACAGCTGGCAGCCTTGGCTGCGTCCTGCAGTTGCTCGATGCTGCGAGCGCCGATGCCGCGCGGGGGAAAGTTGAGCACCCGCAGGAAGCTGGTGTCATCCCGCGGGTTCTCGAGCAGGCGCAGGTAAGCCAAGGCGTGCTTGATTTCGGCGCGCTCGAAAAAACGCAGCCCGCCATAGACGCGGTAGGGCATGCCGGCGTTGAACAGCGCCGTCTCGATGACGCGGCTCTGCGCGTTGCTGCGGTAGAGCACGGCCATTTCCTTGCGCTCGGTGCCATCGCGCAGCAACTGGCGCATCTCGTCGATCATCCACTGGGCCTCGGCAAAGTCGCTCGTGGACTCCACCACGCGCACGGGCTCGCCGGGGCCCTGCGAGGTACGCAGGTTCTTGCCCAGGCGATGGCTGTTGTGGCTGATGAGGGCATTGGCAGAGTCGAGAATGTTGCTGTAGCTGCGGTAGTTTTCCTCCAGCTTGATTTGGTGCTGGACATGGAACTCGCGCACAAAATCGGCCATATTGCCCACGCGCGCGCCGCGGAAGGCATAGATGCTCTGGTCGTCATCGCCGACGGCGAAGACGCAATTGCCTGCCGCTGCGCCCTCGCTGCCGGACAGACCGGCAAACATCTTGATCCAGGCGTATTGCAGCTTGTTGGTGTCCTGGAACTCGTCAATCAGGATGTGGCGGAAGCGCCGCTGGTAATGCGAGCGGATGGGTTCGTTGTCGCGCAGCAGCTCGTAGGAGCGCAGCATCAGCTCGCCAAAATCCACAACGCCCTCGCGCTGGCACTGGTCCTCGTAGAGCTGGTATATCTCGACCTTGCGGCGGCTCTCGGCGTCATGCGCCTCGACGCTGGCCGGGCGCAAGCCCTCTTCCTTGCAGCCGGCAATGAAATACAGGGTCTGCTTGGCCGGAAAGCGCTCGTCGTCGATGTTGTTGGCCTTCATCACGCGCTTGATGGCGCTGAGCTGGTCCTGGGTGTCGAGAATCTGGAAGGCTTGGGGCAGGTTGGCCAGCTTGTGGTGTGCGCGCAGGAAGCGGTTGCACAGGCCGTGGAAGGTGCCGATCCACATGCCGCGCACATTGACGGGCAGCATGCTTGAAAGGCGGGTCATCATTTCCTTGGCCGCCTTGTTGGTGAAGGTCACCGCCATCAGGCCGCCCGGCGAAACCTGGCCCGTCTGCAACAGCCAGGCGATGCGGGTGGTCAGCACGCGGGTCTTGCCCGAGCCGGCACCCGCCAGAATCAGGGCGTGTTCATTGGGCAGCGTGACGGCAGCGCGCTGCTCGGGATTGAGTTGCTGTAAGAGTTGGCCGCTGGGCGCGACCAATGGCGAGTCGTCCTGGGAAGCTTGTGAGAACATCAGCCCATTGTAGAAAGTCAGCGCCATGAATCTCGCCCCGACCGCCAGCTTATTTGCACGCCTTGCGCTGGCAGCCCTGCTCACCGCAAGCCTGCTGCCCGCCACGGCCCTGGCTCTCTCCTACTGCGCCAGCGACGGCCAGAAGCCCCACAGCGCCCTGCTGGAGCGCTTTGTCAGCGCCGACTGCGCCGACTGCTGGCGCGACCCGGCCACGCGCAAAGCCCCCGCGGGCGCACTGGCACTGGACTGGATCGTGCCGGGCAGCCAGGGTGATGATGCCCCGATGTCGGCCGTTGCCACCCGCGATGCCGCCGACCGCCTTATGGGTCTGGGCGCCAGCCTGCACGACGGGCGTTTTGAAGCCCTGGAGCGCGTCCACCCCGTTCCCGGCCTACGCCTGCGTGTGGCCCACGGCCTGCCCGTGAATGACTACATCGGCACGTCCATCGAAGCCGCGCCGCCGCGGGCCCTACGCACGAGCGGCGAGGTTAATGCCTGGCTGTTGCTGGTGGAGACCATTCCCGCCGGCGTGGAGGGCTCGCCGGTGGAGCGCAATATTGTCCGGAACGCCTTCATCACCTCATGGAGTGGGCGTGATGCGCTATCAAAACAAGAGCAAAAGCGCTTCTACGAATCGCGACCCATGCGCGTGGCCGATGGCGCCCGGACGCCGCGCCTGCGCGTGGTGGGCTGGCTGCAGGACGCACAAGGCAAGGTGCTTGCCACCGCGGCTTCGCGCTGCGAGGGCAAGTAGCCACGGGGCAAGACTATGGGCAGGACTCCGGCAAACCGTTCAGGCCTTCCCGCTCACGCGTAAAAGCCGCTTGCCCTGCGGCTGGCCCTATCTGCAGCACGTAGATGCTGTCAAAGTCTTCATCGTCCCAGTCGGGTACCTGGCTGGGCTGGCCGCCTGCGCGCTGCATCAGGGTGCGGGCCAACGCTACGGCCCAATGGTGCTCCCACGCAACCAATTGCACACGCCCCGGATGAGCCAGCAATTCGTTGGCCAGCGCATCGACCTGGGTCATGCCCCAGCCCAATTGCACCGGCAGGCCGGCGCGGATGGCCGTGGGTTCGATGGTGGCCAGGGGGCGCACGTAGGCATAGCTGACGCCCTTGTCGTCCTTGAGGTCGGCGGGGTTGGGCGCGTAAATGGCAGTGGGCCGGCCCCAGCGGCCCAGCAGCACGGATGGCAGGGCCAGGGCTCGGTTGAGGCCGCGGCAATCGAGCTGGCCCAGGCCAAGCGGGGGCTTTTCGGCGTGGCGCACGATCACGATGGTGGACTGGGCCTGCACAGCCAGGGCGGCCCCGCTGGCAAGCGCCACCAGCAGCATCTGGCGCATCAATCTTGCAATGGGCATGCTCTGTTTTCCGGCAAAAAAACGAGTCTAATCGGTGGACGTCAACCGCATCAGGAGAACACCATGGGCGCAGACCCGCTGCCACTCGACCCCGCCATCGTGCGCACGCTGCGAGGCGTGACCACGGCCACGCTCACGACCGTGCTGCTCAAGAAGGGGCTGCGCAACCTGTGGATGCGTGGCGCGCGGCCTTTGCAACCGGGCCAGCCGCGCCTAGTGGGGCGTGCATTCACGCTGCGCTTCGTGCCGGCGCGCGAAGACCTCGCTACGCCCGCCTCCTGGGGCGCGCCGATCTCGACGCGTGCCGCGATTGAGGCCATGCCAGCCGGATGCATCGCCGTAGTGGACGCCATGGGCGTGACCGATGCGGGAATCTTTGGTGACATCCTCTGCGCCCGCATGCAAAAGCGCGGCGTGGCGGCGCTCGTGACCGACGGCGTGGTGCGCGATGTGGCTGGCGTGCTGGGCACGCATCTGCCCGTCTGGTGCCAAGGAACGGCAGCACCGGCCTCGGTGGCGGGCCTGACCTTTGTCGGCTGGCAGGAGCCCGTGGGCTGCGGCGGTGTTGCCGTGTTCCCGAATGACGTGGTGGTGGTGGACGCTGATGGCGCCGTGCTGATCCCGGCCAATCTGGTGGACGAAGCTTGCGAACACGCCGTCGAACAGGAGCGGCTGGAGGGCTGGATCATGGGCGAGGTGGAAGCCGGCCACCCCCTGCCCGGCCTGTATCCGCCCAATGAAGCTAACAAGGCTCGCTACGAAGCCTGGGCGCATGGCAAAAGAAAGGCCGCTGGGTAGCGGCCTTTTCGGGAGCAGGAATGCCTTAGCGCGCAGGGCGTGCCGGGCGTTTCTTCAGCGCATCGCGGGGCACGAACACCTTGCCAGCGCCACCACGGGGTGCGGGTGCACGGCGATCTGCCGCAAAACCTTCACCACCGCGCGGTGCAAAGTCACGCGGGCCGGCATTGCGGGGAGCGAAGTCGCGGGGCGCGGCATCGCGGGGGGCGAAATCACGCGGAGCAAAGTCACGCGGCGCATGTTCGCGCGGGGCAAAACGTGGCTCGCTATCTTTTTGGTAGCTTCCTGCGCCGGGTAAACGCGGGCTGTAGGCTGGTTTGCCTTCAAATCCGGCACCGCCAAA
>Ga0007834_1000342_pt1 | contig 15118 bp, 14 predicted proteins | sample CryBogCBE06Nov07_FD_71233 | JGI IMG/M metagenome (GOLD analysis project Ga0007834, IMG submission 71233) | Freshwater microbial communities from Crystal Bog, Wisconsin, USA - CBE06Nov07 | ecosystem: Environmental > Aquatic > Freshwater > Lake | place: Crystal Bog, Wisconsin, USA | collected...
ACCCAATGGTGCGGCCGCGGCCATCGCCATGCATGACGCGGCCACCCAGCATATAATTTCTGCCAAGCAATGTGGCGGCACCCGCCATATCGCCCGCAGCAATTTTCTCACGAATCGCGGTGGATGAACAGGCCGCGCCCGCCACCATCACTGGCGGCACCACGGTGATGTCAACACCCTCTGTTGCACCCCATTGCTTCAGCATCGTCACATCGCCACCACGATTTTTTCCGAAGGCAAAATTATCGCCCACCGCTACGGCGCGCACACGCAGTGTGTTTCTCAATATATCATTTAAAAATGCTTCGGCGGTGAGATTAGCGAAGCTGGCATCAAAATGCGGCATCACCACTTGCGCCACGCCCGCATCACGCAGGCGACGCAATTTAGTGGCCAGCGTTTCCAGTCGAAACACCGGAGTACTGGGCGCAAAAAACAAACGCGGATGCGGCTCGAACGTGAGCACGGAGGGAATTAAATCATGCGACTGCGCGGCGCGGCACATCGCATCAATCACCGCCGCGTGGCCCACATGCAGCCCATCAAAATTGCCAATCGCGATTGCGCGTGGCGTGGCGTGTGCATCAGTGAGTTGTCGAAAGAGCTTCATAAGCGATGTCGTTGTTCTGTGTCGTTTGTATTCTTTTGGATGGGATGCTAGGAGTTGGCGTGCGCGAAGAAGGAAGTGTACATCGCTAGTACATGACCGACTGAGCGCAGACAACGACAACGCAGCCTGCCGAAAGAATATAAACGAATGTCGCTAGTTAAATCGACCCTCACGATTGGTTTCTTCACCTTCCTCTCACGCATCAGCGGTTTCGTGCGCGACGTGTTGATGGCCAATCTCATCGGCGCCAGCTGGTTGTCGGACGCATTTTTCGTCGCTTTCAAACTGCCCAATTTCTTCCGCCGCCTGTTTGCGGAAGGCGCGTTTAACGCTGCTTTTATCCCCAGTTTTTCCAGCATCCTCACCGCCGAAGGGCGTGACTCCGCCATTCGTTTTGCCGGCGAAGTAATGAGCGTGCTGTTGGTTGTGCTGCTTGTTCTCAACGCCGTATTCATCATCTTCATGCCATGGGTCACGCCGTTATTCGCCCCCGGCTTTGCCAACACACCCGAGAAATTCGACCTCACCGTCACCCTCTCGCAAATCACTTTTCCTTATATATTATTCATCTCTTTGGTTTCATTATTGGGTGGTGTTTTAAACTCGCTGGGCAAATTTGCGGCGCCGGCAGCAAATCCTATCCTATTGAATCTCTGCATGATCGCGGCGATGTTAGGCCTGAATTTCATGAGCCCCACCCCTGCCCATGCACTCGCCTATGGCGTGTTTATTGCTGGGTTAGCACAACTGGGTTGGATGGCCTATAGTTGCAAAAAAAATGATGCATTGCCACTCCTTCTTTCCCCCCGTCTCACCCGTCAGGTGAAGACCATGTTGCTGCTGATGGCTCCTGCAGCACTGGGTTCGGGCGTGCAACAGCTGAATTTGCTGATTGATGTGATCATCGCCAGCCACATTCCGGGCGCGGTGTCGTATCTGTATTATGCTGATCGCATCACCGAATTGCCGATCGGGATGATTGGCGTGGCCGTGGGCACCGTGCTGCTGCCCATGCTTTCCAAGCAAATCCGTAGCGGCGATCTGGCCGAGGCCCGCACCAGCATGAACCGCGCGCTGGAACTGGTTTTGCTGTTTGGTTTTCCCGCCACGGCAGCCCTCATGGTCATCGCCCAACCCATCATTCATGTACTGTATCAACACGGCGCGTTCACCCCGACCGATATGCTTCAAGCCACGCCGACGCTCATTGCTTTCACGGCAGGGCTTCCGGCTTTCCTCGCGGTGAAAATTTTCGCGCCGGGTTTTTATGCCAACCACGACACCAAAACCCCATTTAAAATTGCTATTGCCTGCGTTGCCATCAATCTGTTTTTCAATCTGGCGCTGGTCTATGGCGTGCATATGGCACAAGTGGGCATGGCACTGGCGACGAGTATCGCGGGCTGGGTGAATGTAGGTGCCATGGGCTGGATTCTGCATAAACGCGGCGTGTTCGCGCCCGATGCGCTGCTGAAGTCGCGCCTTGCAAAAATGGTGGCTGCATCGCTGGCCATGATGGTGGCGCTGGCCTTTGCGGGTCCGCATTTCGATGGATTCTATACTGGCGGCATTTTCATGAAAGCCTTGGGGCTTGGCATGGTTATTGGCATCGGCACCGCTGTATATGCGGTCGCCGTACTGAGCTTGCGTGCCTATGATATAGGTCTTATCAAAAAATTACTTCACCGGAAGAGTTAAAAAGCGAGCCGGGCGAGCCAGCCATGAGCCAGCGAAGCTGCATTTTGGTTGGTCAGGAGACCAACCAAAATCATTCAACGCTAACTCCAAATGGGGCGAAGTAGTCTTTGCCACCAATACGCACTTGGGCAAAAAGCTTGATGAAGCCCGTATGCTTGGCTTCCAGATGGAAGTCGAGCTGCGGACCACCGCGCTGGCTGTCGTTGGTGGGCTCAGCGCCCATCGGGTGCACATGGGTAATGGTTTCATCATCATCATAAATGCCCACGATATGGGCGAATGCGCCCATCACTGGCTGCAAGGCCGTCACTGGCTCATCGGTGGTTGCTTGGGTCACGTTCACATGGCCCATCACCGCTTCGCCGGCTTTTACGGGGCCATCAAAACTTAGGGTGAAGTGATAGCCGCGCAGGGTGACTTCCCGCGTTTCAGTGCGGTCAATCATCGGCGTTTCGTTATTCTCGCCCTTCAGCGTGGCGCGCAAATAAAGCTGCTGGCCATCATTCGGCGTAATATCCAGCCACACCAAATAAGGGCGGTCGGTTTTGGGCGTGAAATGCATGTCATATTCACCCGGTGCACCCACAGGGCGCGGATGCACATGCTGATAATCGGTGAGGGTTGGGTCAGCAATTAGCGCATGAATTTTGCGGGTATGAACGGTTTTAAGCTTGTCCATGGTCAGCGGCTCACCGTTGCGACTGAGGGAGAAATGCACCGTGGCCGGGCGGTTCACCTCAAGCATGGTAGGAGATGAAATATCCACCTGATAGGAGATAGTAGCATCACCTTCATCAGCAGGACTGGCAGCGGCTGTTTCTTCTTGCTGGCTAGCATAACGCACATCGTCACCAGGGGCAGCAAACGTAACCATTGGCAAAGCCATCACGGTGAGTGCCGCAGCAAAATTACGGTAGTTTTTCATGACATTCTCCATCGTGAATCTAAGATGTGATTAGCAGCAGCGCGATTGCGCGTCCTAGATATAGGTCAATGCGAGGATAATACTACCCAAGAGAATGCGATAATAGGCAAAAGCCCCAAATCCGTGGGTTTGCACGAAGCGAATGAGCCACTTCACCACCGCTAATGCCACAAAAAATGATACGACAAATCCGATCGCAATCAGGTCGACGCCATCGGCGCTCAGCTCATGACGCGATTTATAGGTGTCATAGACGCTGGCCGCGAACATGGTGGGCACGGCAAGTAAGAAGGAAAACTCGGCCGCCGCTTTGCGCTCAACGCCTAACAACAACGCCCCCATAATGGTGGCACCTGAACGCGACACACCGGGAATCATCGATACGCATTGAAAGAAGCCGATTTTCAGTGCGGTTAGCCACCCCATCGATTCCGTGCTGGTGACGCGTGGAGCGGGCTTATATTTCTCGATCAGCAAAATGCCAAAACCGCCAAGCACAAGGGCAATCGCCACGCTCACGGGGTTAAAGAACAGTTCCTTGAGTTTGTCGTGCACTACCGCGCCAATCACCATGGCGGGTAAAAAGGCGAGCAGGATATTGCGAATGAATGCCTGTGTTGATGATGCTTTAAGCGTCATTAAAAGCTGCAAAAATTTCTGCCGGAAAATCCACACAATCGCCAGAATTGCACCGAACTGGATCACCACTTCAAACACATGACCGGGGGGACCGTCAAACTTCAGCAAATCAACAAACAGGATGAGATGGCCCGTGGAGGAGACGGGGATGAACTCCGTCAGCCCCTCAACCACCCCTAAAAACGCCGCGTTTAGATATTCCATACGATGACCCTTGATAGCTGTTAGGAGAGCGCAGTAGCGCGAGCCAGCCATGAGCCCGCGAAGCGGCGCGCCATGGCGAGGTTAGGAAACCGAGCTGGGCGCAATCAATAAAAACGCAATCACCATACGTTAGTGTAAGTCGCTCCAGACGCGTTTTTTGACCACGTAGAAGAAGGCCGTCATGGCGCCGAGGAACAACATCACATGAATGCCCATGTGCTTGCGTTCTTCCATTTCGGGTTCAGCCGCCCATTGCAGGAAGTTCACCACGTCATGCGCTTCTTGGTCCAGCGTTGCTTTGGTGCCGTCCTGATAGGTGACAGAATCATCCTTCAGTGGCGGGGCCATTTTGATGATGCCGCCGGGCATATAGGGGTTATAATAGGCCCCGGTTGGAACGGTGATGCCCTCAGGCGCCGCCTGACCATAGCCAGTGAGCAATGAGAAGATGTAGTTCGCACCGTCTTCACGGGCTTTAAGCAGCAGGCTCTGATCAGGTGGCAGGGCACCGTTATTCATGGCGCGGCCGGCCTTATCGTTGGCATAAGGGCTTGGGATATGATCCGACGGACGACCGGGGCGATCAAACATCTCGCCCGCATCGTTCGGGCCATCATGAATCTGATAGCTGGCAGCCAGCGATTTTACTTCCGCTTCGCTGAAACCAATTTCCGTCAGCTTACGGAACGGCACGCGTTTCAGGCTATGGCAGGCCGAGCAGACTTCTTTGTAAATTTGGAAGCCGCGCTGAATGGAGGGTTTATCAAACCGTCCGAACACGCCTTCAAATTCCCAGTTTTGTTGCTTGGGCGCAGTGGCCTCATTAGCGAAAGCAGCCGGTGCGGCGATGATGGTCGTAACCAAAAAAAGCAAACGAAGTTTGTTCATGGCGGGCTCCCTATGCTTTCTTCGTGACGGCTGCCGCAATCGAGGCTGGCAGCGGCAAGGTTTTTTCAATTTTGCCCAGCAGTGGAAGAATCACCAGGAAATGAGCGAAATAATAGCCCGTACCAATCAGCGACACGAGTGGGAAAATGCCTTCCGGAGGCTTGCTTCCGCAATAGCCCAGCACAATCGCATCCACCACCAGCACCCAGAACAACCACTTATAAATCGGGCGATAGTTCGAGCTGCGCACGGGGCTAGTATCAAGCCACGGCAACGCAAACAACAGCAGGATGGAACCGAACATGGTGAGCACGCCCGCCAGTTTCGACGGAATAAAAGCCCCCGCAAAGCCAGTGATGACGAGAATGAAGCCAACGCTTAGCAGCGGAGCAAGGCAGCTCCAGCCCCATGCTTTTTTGGGCAGGAACGATGCCACAGCACCGAGGATGCCCGAATTGCCGAGCATGGCGCGCACCACATCCGGATAGCGCAGTTTCAGCGAAAGCCCAATCACCAGCAGGCCGACAATCCATAGTGGAATATCAAACGTAATAGCGCGCAGCATGGCATAGAATGGCAGGAAGTACCATTCGGGCACAATGTGGGCCGGCGTCACCATCGGGTCGGCAGGCATGTAGTTCACCGGATCGCCCAGATAGTTTGGCGCGAAGAACACCAGTGCCGCATAGATCATGAAGAACACGCCAAAGCCGAAGAAGTCTTTGGTGGTATAATAAGGGTGGAACGGAATCTTGTCCTGTGGGCCTTTGGCATCCAACCCCGTTGGGTTGTTGCTGCCATGCTGGTGCAGTGCCACCAAGTGAATCACCACCACGCCAATCAGCACGAATGGCAGCAGGAAGTGCAGGGCAAAGAAACGGTTCAGCGTCGGGTCATCCACCGAGAAACCGCCCCAGAGGAAGGTCGTCACCGCGTCACCCACCAGTGGGAATGCACCGAACAAGCTGGTGATTACTGTGGCGCCCCAGAAGCTCATCTGGCCCCATGGCAGCACATACCCCATGAAGGCGGTCGCCATCATGATCAGCAGAATAATGATCCCGATGAACCACAGAAGTTCACGCGGACGCTTGTAGGATCCGTAATAGAGGCCACGGAAAATATGGGTATAGGTCACCATGAAGAACATGGACGCACCCACCGCATGCATGTAGCGCATGAGCCAGCCATAGTTCACGTCGCGCATGATGTGCTCCACCGAATCAAAGGCGAGGCCCGTGTTCGCGGCGTAATGCATGGCGAGGAAAATGCCGGTGAGGATTTGGGCGACGAGGCACAAGCCAGCGATCGAACCGAAGTTCCAGAAATAGTTCAGGTTGCGCGGGGTGGGGTAGGTCACCAGCGAATCATTCAGCATGGAGAATACCGGCAGGCGATATTCAATCCAACCTTTGGTGCCGGGCTGTTCTTCTTGGGGTGCGTGGGCCATGGGTGCTCCTAACCGATCTTAATTTTTGTGTCGGACGTGAAGGTGTAAGGCGGAATCGCCAGATTTTTCGGTGCGGGGCCTTTGCGAATACGGCCCGAGCTATCATAGGCCGAACCGTGGCATGGGCAGAACCAGCCGCCAAAATCACCCGCTTGGCCGCCGAGGGGAATACAGCCCAAATGGGTGCACACGCCCACCATAATCAACCACTGCTCTTTACCTTTTTGCACGCGTGCCGAATCGGGCTCTGGGTCGCGCAGGGTGGTCACATCCACTGCTTTGGCTTCTTCAATATTTTTCGCGGTGCGGTGACGAATGAACACCGGCTTACCACGCCATACCACTTTAATTTCCTGACCTTCCGCAATAGCGCTGATATCCACTTCGGTGCTGGCCATCGCAAGCACGTCGGCGCTGGGATTCATGCTGTCGATCAACGGCCATACAAGGGCAGCACCACCCACGGCACCCATCGCTTGCGCGGTGAGGATAAGAAAATCGCGGCGCGGAGCCGAATCAGGGGCGTTAGTCGTAGCGTGATCTGCGCTCATAAAACCTCGTTGCCAGAATAGGCGTGGTGATACTTCAAGCTTGGGTGCTAACGCGCCCATCCCACACTGTCAAGCGGGTCGCGCGGATTCTCCTTTCCAGCATAAGTTTATGGCAAGCTTGTTGAATCATGGGCACGCTGATAGGCAAGCACCATCGTTCGATTTAGATTTTCTGCAGGTAGCGAAAATGGTGACTTGCGAGAACCGCAGCGCAGTGTACACAAAAACGTACATGAGCAGCGGTCTTGGAGCGAAGCGGAAAGGGCGCGGCATTTTTATAAATGCCGAGTCAACCGCAGAAAATTGCCATTTGCAGCCCTGCAGAAATCTAAAGCGGTGATGGTGCCATGCTTAACATTGTTCTTTACCAGCCCGACATTCCGCAAAATCTTGGTGCCATGCTGCGGCTTAGTGCCTGTCTTGGCTGCGCGGTGCATGTGGTGGAGCCCTGCGGTTTCCCCTTCAACCACGAAAAATTGCGGCGCGTGGGCATGGATTATGTCGATAAAGCCACGCTGATAAGACACCTCAACTGGCAAGCGTTTATGGATTATTTTCTGTTGGAAAAGTCGCGCGTAGCCGAAGGCGAGCCGCGTAGCGGAGGGGGTTTGGGGGCAAGGCCCCCACGATTACTACTACTTGAGACGGACGGCGCAAAAACCTACACCGATATGACTTTCGCTGCGACGGACTATGTGGTGCTTGGCCGCGAATCGGCGGGCACTCCCCACGAACTTTACGCGCAAATGGACGAGACCATCACCATTCCCATGCGCGCTGGCTCGCGCTCCATCAACGTGGCCATGAGTGCGGGACTGTTGGTCGGCGAGGCATGCCGCCAATTGGGTTGGAAGTTTGCTTGATATGAGTCATGGCGAGCAGCTATTTTTAGTGGCATCAGCGCTGGCATGTTCACTTTTAAAAAGGTAATGCCATGACATCCGCCGCCCGTAAATTTAACGTCGAAAGCGATTTAATGACTACGTTGGATGAGAAAAAAACCGCCGCAAGCAGCTGGTTCCGCGAGCTACGTGACACGATCTGCGCCAATTTCGAGGCGATTGAGGTGGAATATGCTGCCATGCAGAATGCCGGTAAGGGTCCAATGCTCTATCAATATGGATCGGCAGAAGGATCGCGCGTAGCCTCCCATGGCGAGCCGCGTAGCGAAGGGGTCAGCGGCGAAGCTGCGAAGGGGAGTCCGTCCCCTTCAAAATTCATAAAAACTCCTTGGAGCCGCGAAGATGGTGGCGCGGGCGAAATGAGCGTCATGAAGGGCCGCGTGTTCGAAAAAGTGGGGGTCAATATCTCCACCGTGCATGGCGAATTCTCCGAACAATTCCGCAACGAAATTCCGGGTGCCGCGCAAAATCCGAAGTTCTGGGCCTCGGGCATTTCGCTCGTCGCGCATATGAGCTCGCCGTTGGTACCAGCCGCCCACTTCAACACCCGCATGATCACCGTGGGCGATGGTTCGCGCCTCTGGTTTGGTGGTGGCGGCGATTTGAACCCCATGTTCCCCGTCGATGCCGACACCACCTATTTCCACAATGCTTTCAAACAAGCGTGTGACGTCAGCGACGAAAGCTTCTACCCCGCCTTCAAACTCTGGTGCGATGAATATTTCTTCATCCCCCACCGCAACGAAGCGCGCGGCGTGGGCGGCATTTTCTATGATTATCTGGGCCTCAACCAACTGGGTGCCGACACCTCACCCGTCACTTCCGGCCAGTTTGGTAAAGGTGGCCTCAACAAAGAATTCACCCGTGCCGGTATGGATGTGGCCGCGAATGCGAACATCGATTGGCTGGGCGGCTTTGCCTTCACCCAAGCCGTGGGCCGCGCCTTTAACGATGCCTATGGCGCGCTGATTCGTAAGCACTTAAGCGAATCATGGACGGAAGAACAGCGCCACCATCAGCTGAAAAAACGCGGCCGCTACGCCGAATATAATTTGCTCTATGATCGCGGCACGCGTTTTGGCCTCATGACCGGCGGCAATACCGAAGCCATCCTCATGTCGCTACCCCCCGTGGCAATTTGGGAGTAGCTTTTGGTTTGCGCCAATGGCGCGTGGGGGAAATTCCCCCAAACCCCCTCGTTCGCTGACGCTCCGGCTCGCGCCGTAAAGCGCTACGCACGCCATCCTCACGCAGCGCGCTTCTTCCGTTCGAGCCACATCAAAGTCATAAGCCCTGGAATTGCCATCAAGCTGGCGATGGCGAAAAATATCTCCCAGCCAACCAGCTTCGCCAACGCACCAGATGGGGTGGAAAGCCAGGTGCGGCCAAAGGCAGCAAGCGAGCTAAGCAGCGCATATTGCGTGGCGGTGTAGTGGCGCTTGGTCAGCAGCGCGAGGTAGGCCACAAAGGCGGTGGTGGACATGCCGCCCGTGAAATTTTCTAAGCTAATGCTGGCGATTAAAAAATGCGCGTTGGCTCCCAATTTCGCCTGCACCACCAGCAGCAAATTGGTGGCCATGTGCAGCAGGCCGGAGAGAAACAGCGCACGGAAAAGCGAAACGCGCCCCACCACCGCGCCACCCACAAAACTGCCGATGAGCGTGGCAATCAGCCCATAGAATTTCACGATTTCGGCAATCTGCGTTTTGGTAAATCCAAGGTCGAGCAGGAAGGGGTTGAACATCACCCCCATAAACGCATCACCCAATTTATAGAGAATCACAAACGCCAGAATGGCCAGCCAGTGCGGGCGCGTCATAAAATCACGAAACGGCGCGGCCACATATTCCACAAAAAACGCCCGCACGGAATGCAGCTTCTTCGCACTTTCCGATGTCACGGCTTCGCGCGCTGCCAGCGTCACCAACAGCCCCAGCGCCATGATGCAAGCCATCAGCAGATAGGTGCTGTGCCAGCCGAATTGATCTGCCGCATAAAGACCGCCCGCGCCAGAAATCAGCATGGCGATGCGATAGCCAAACGTGGCCGCCGCCGCGCCCGTGCCTTGTTCATCGGGCGTTAAAAGCTCCACGCGATACGCATCAATCACTGTGTCTTGCGTGGCGGAAAGCGTGGCCACAAAAACCGCAGCGAGTCCGGTCAGCCACGGATTCAGGGCGGGGTCGGTCGCGCCCATCAGCACCATCGCCACAACCAAAAGCAATTGCGTCAGCACCAGCCAGCTGCGACGACGCCCCAGCCGCGCATTCAGCCACGGCAGGCGCACCCCATCCAGCAGCGGCGACCATAAGAATTTGAACGCATAGGGGGTGGCCACCGCCGCGAAAAGCCCTATCGCCGCGCGATCCACCTTGGCATCCGCCAGCCAAGCGGTGAGGGTGGCGCCGGTGAGCGCCAACGGCAACCCACTGAAAAACCCCAGCAGCCCAACAAGTAAAAACCGTGATTGGAAATAGATGCGCATGGAGTTGTTATAGTTATTTCAGAGGGGTCTGAAATAACTATTTTAAGATACGCTACGCGGCTCGCCATGGAAGGCTACGCATGGACTCTACAAACGGTGGAAGGGTAATAAGCGAGCTGGGCGAGCGAGCCATCAGCCCGCGAAGCGGCGCGTAGCGATCGCCAGTAGGCGATCTCGCGGAGCAATCAAAAACTAAACAGCGGCCTCAACCATCACTTCAATTTTCCAACTTGGGCTGGCAAGCCGCGCCTCCACGGTGGCACGCGCAGGGGTGCTGCCGGCCACGGCCCATTTGTCCCACACCGCGTTCATTTCGGTGATGGTGGTAATGTCGGTCAGCCAGATATTTACTTTCAGCAGTTTGGTTTTGTCGCTGCCGCAACGTTTCAACGTGTCATCAATCTGCGCCAGAATATCAGCGGTTTGTTCGGCGACCGTGGTGCCGCTTTCAGCCACGAAGCCTGACAGATAAACTTTGCTGCCATGAATGACGGCTTCGCTCATGCGTGGGCCAGAATCAATACGGGTGATGGTGGTCATGAAAATCCCCTTGAATGAGAAATGCTCAGGATAATGACTAATCGCGATTGATCGGCTCGAAGAGCGGGCGGCCCGTGTCATAGCGCACGATGGCGATGACAACAGTCGTCAGCAGCACGCCGCACATAAGGAAGGCATAGGTGGCACCAGCAGCATTCTCGGGCAAGGTAGCAATGCCTTGGTTCAACATCAGTCGCGCCATGACAGCAGCGACTAAACCATAGACCATTTTACCGTCACGTGAGGTCGGGATGTCTTTAATTTTATCGTACATAAACGCTCCTAAGCGGCCAGCAGGCGCTTCAGAGGCTTCTGTGCGCGGGCACCCAGATGCGTGATGATATCGCTGGCGCAAGCCGAGCCCAAACGACCACATTCATTGAGCGGCAGGCCCTTGGTATAGCCATAGAGGAAGCCCGCAGCATACAAGTCGCCCGCGCCAGTGGTGTCCACCACTTCGGTCACCCAAATGGGGTCTACTTTAATTTGCGCGCCTTTGGTGAGGATGATGGAACCTTTCGAACCACAGGTCACGGCAATCACTTCGCACTGGCCTTGCAGTGTGTTCAGCACTTCCTCGAAGCTTTTCTCGGGGTAAAGCGCCTGCGCTTCGTCGTGGTTGCAGAAAAGAATATCAAAATCATCACGGATCATATCTAGGAAATCCTGACGGCTGCGCTCCACACAGAACAGATCAGAAAGGGTGAAGGCCACTTTCGATCCCGCTTTTTTAGCGGTGTCAAACGCATGACGCAGCGCTTTTTTGGTCACTTCCAGATCCCACATATAGCCTTCGCCGTAAAACACTTTGGCATCGGCAATCAATTTTGCATCCACGTCTTCCACGTGAATTTCGCCAGCGGCGCCAAGGAAGGTGTTCATGGTACGCTGACCATCGGGGGTCACCACAATCAAGCAGCGGGCGGTCACCACGCCATTGGTGGCGTCGGGCGTTTTAAACTCCACGCCGATGGAGTTCATGTCATGACGGAAAATGCGGCCCAGTTCATCGGTGTTCACTTTGCCAATGAACGCGGTTTTGGAACCAAGGTCGGCCATGCCAGCCAACGTGTTGGCGGCCGAGCCACCGGAAACTTCCACGGCCTGACCAATCGCGGCATAAAGCGATTCAGCGCGCGCTTCATCAATCAGTTGCATGCTGCCTTTGCGCATGTCTTGCGCTTCAATAAAACTATCCGGCGCGAAGGAAAGCACATCCACAATCGCATTACCAATCGCCACTACATCATATTTCTTTGTCATCATTTTCTCCGTTAAGCACCGAGCAGAGCCCGCGCGCGTTCTAAGTCTTCAGCCGTATCGACGCCGAGTGGTACGGTATCGACCACCCTTGCGTCAATGCGAAATCCATGTTCCAGCGCACGAAGTTGTTCCAGCTTCTCGCGCAGCTCCAGCGGGCTTGGTGGCAGTTTTACAAAGCGTTTGAGGGCTTCATAGCGATAGGCATAGACACCAATATGGTGATAGCGCGTGCCCTCGCCATGAGGTGCGGTGGCGCGGGTGAAATACAATGCACGGCCTTGATTTTGTTCACTATTAAGCGCCAACACCGCTTTCACTACGGAAGGATTCTCATGTTCTTCGGGCCGCGAAATGGGGGCCACCAAAGTGGCAATATCCACGACCAAATTGGCCAGCGGCAGCAGCAATTCATGCAATAAACGTGGCTCCAGCGTCGGCACATCACCCTGCAAATTAATGATCGTGTCGGCTTCGCCGACTTTCTCGACGGCCTCCCAAATACGGTCCGAACCCGATGGATGGTCAGGATTGGTGATAATAGCCCTACCGCCCGCTTGGGTAATCACATCGGCAATTTCGGGCCCATCGCACGCCACCACCACCTCGCCAATCTTGGCCTCCATCGCGCGGCGCCACACCTGCACAATCATGGGCGCATCACCCATCATCGCCAACGGCTTATTGGGCAGACGTGTGGCTTTCAGGCGCGCCGGAATGACAACAAGGGTTTTCATTTCACTCACTTGACTTATGTTGTTGCGACGGTTTTTAAGAAGTGCTACCGCCCATAACTACAGTCGTCGTTAACGGCGACGCCAATAAATTACAACCACCAAGCGCGTGAGAGCATCATGTCATCGAATCTCAATGTTAATAAAATTGCTGCCGCCATCCTTGTTGCGGGCCTCATCGGCATGTTCACCGGCAAGGTGACGGAATTTCTTTACGAAGGTGGTCCGCAAGAGCCTGGCCAACATGAAGAAGGCAAACGTGGGTATAAAATTGACGTAGTGGAAACCGCAAACGCCGGCGAAGCGGGCGCAGCGCCCAAAGAAGCCGCCGATATTTCCGCCCTCTATGCCACGGCAGATGCAAAGGCTGGTGGTGATTACGTCGCCAAAAAATGCACCGTGTGCCACAATGTTGAAAAAGGTGGCGCCAACAAAGTCGGTCCAAAACTCTGGGGCGTGTATAACCGCAAAGTGGCTTCCATTGGTGATTTCCAATATTCCGCTGGCATGAAGTCGCATGGCGACAAACAATGGAATGCCAGTGAGCTGAACCACTTCCTGTGGGGTCCCGCCAAATACGTTCCGGGCACGCTGATGGGCTTTGCCGGTATCCAGAAAGATCAGGACCGCGCGAACGTGATTGCCTACATCGCGTCGCAGTCCGATAGCCCTAGCAAACCGAAATAATGAGGCGCACCGTCATCCGCTGGTGGCGACGCACTGTTTTTCTTTTGCTTGCGCTTGGCATGGCAGTCCCTGCTTGGGCAGCACATGGCATCGCGCAATATGGCACGCTGAAATACACATCCGGCTTTGACCATTTTGATTATGTGAACGTGGATGCCCCCAAAGGCGGCACCATCAAACTGGCTGCCCACGCCACGTTCGACAGCATGAATCCCTTCATTTTGCGCGGCCTACCAGCACCGGGGGTCAGCAACTATATCTATCAATCGCTCATGGCGCAGTCCTATGACGAGCCCCAGTCTTATTACGGGCTCATCGCGGAATCGATCGATTTATCGGCAGATAAAACCCATGCCGATTTCACGCTGAACAAAAATGCCCTCTGGAACGATGGCACCCCCATCACGGCGGACGATGTGGTGTTTAGCTTCAATATCCTGAAGGAAAAAGGCCACCCGATGTATCGTCTGCTGCTGAAGCCCATCACGGCTGAAGCGCTGGATGCGCACCATGTACGCGTCCATTTTGCCGATGCCAAGCGCCGCGAGCTGCCCATCATCGCCGCTTCCATGCCCGTGCTGCCGAAACATTATTTTGATACGGTCCCCTTTGAGAAGACGACACTCACCCCACCCCTTGGCTCGGGTCCGTATGAAATTACCCATGTCGATCCGGGTCGTTCCATTACCTATTCGCGGGTAAAAAATTACTGGGCAGAAAACCTGCCCACGCAAAAAGGCCTCAACAATTTTGATACGATCCAGATCGATGTTTACCGCGATGATGTGGTGGCCACCGAAGGTATCAAATCGCATCAGTTCGATTTTTATGAAGAGTTCATCGCCCGCAATTTCGCCACCAGTTACGACATTCCCGCCGTGAAGGAAGGCCGCCTGATCAAAGACCGCATTCCCCACAAAATTCCGCGCGGCATGCAGGGGTTTTTGTTCAACACACGTCTCAGTAAATTTTCCGACGTGCGCGTCCGGCAAGCCATTGGCCTCACGCTGGATTTTGAGTGGATGAACGCCAAGCTTTTTTACGGCGCGTATGAGCGCAACAGCAGCTTCTTCAACAACACCGAGTTCGAAGCCAAAGGCCTGCCCAGCAAAGACGAGCTAAAACTGCTGACGCCCTATAAAAATGAACTGCCGCCTGAGCTTTTCACCACCAGCTATCACGTGCCCTATACCGATGGCACCGGCTTCGCCCGTGGCAATCTCATTTGCGCGCAGGCGCTGCTGAACGAGGCCGGATGGGTGATGAAAGATGGTCGCCGCGTCAACGCAAAAACCGGCGAGCCGCTCACCATCGAATTCCTCATGACCCAGCGCACGTTTGAGCGGGTCATTGCCATCATGCGTCACAATTTGCAAAAGCTGGGCATTGCATCCACCTTCCGCTATGTCGATGCTTCGCAATATCAAAAACGTGTCGATAATCGCGAGTTCGACATGATTTCCATCTGGTGGAATCAGGGATTATTTTACCCCGGTAACGAACAATACAGCTTCTGGCATTCCTCTCAGGCCGATGTAGCGGGCA
>Ga0007834_1000344_pt1 | contig 15088 bp, 24 predicted proteins | sample CryBogCBE06Nov07_FD_71233 | JGI IMG/M metagenome (GOLD analysis project Ga0007834, IMG submission 71233) | Freshwater microbial communities from Crystal Bog, Wisconsin, USA - CBE06Nov07 | ecosystem: Environmental > Aquatic > Freshwater > Lake | place: Crystal Bog, Wisconsin, USA | collected...
CATTGATATATTAGAAGGTAAAGGTCAGTTAATGAAGCGCATGGAAATTGACTATCGCAAACATACTAGAGAAGGGAAATACTAATATGGCTGAATGGAGCGTAAAACCAACATGGAAGAAATCAATCATTGAACGAAACTATCTTGTTAAAGATGATAATCGTGTAATGTGCGAGACAGGATGGAGATGGGGCGAGTTCATTGTTTATACAGACGATGACAATCCACCAAACATTGAAGCAGGTGTAGACATCTATAACTGTGACTATGTAACTGAACTGGTAGAAACAAGTGATGGTTGCTGGGAAGAAGTTGATAGTGACGAATGCGATGAAGAAACGCAAGAGTGGCTAGAAGAATTCTTTGATGAAGGCAATAGTTGGCTTGACTTAGAAGAAAATGGCTGGACACACGATGAATGCGAAATGATCATTGACTGTGACCTTGAAATCACACGCATTAACGAAGATGGCACTACTGGTGAAACTATCACTACTGGTATGGATGAAGAGACTCAAAACGATAGAGCGTTAAATGATACTCCTCAATTAACACCCAAAGTAGCATGGCCATTTGATAAACCAAATGAAGGTGAGAATAATGGCAACTCGTAAAAAGAAACAGATTGACAACAGTGGGGTTGTAAAAGGTAACCATTTGACCGTAATTACTTTCTCTGATGGTAGAACTGTGTTAGAATGGGATGATGAAGCATTATTAAAAGAAGTGCGTGAAGCACTCAAATCGGTAGAAGTACCAAAAACAAAAACTAAACGCAAAACAAAGGAAAAACAATGAGCGCACATCAAGATATTGAAACAAGTTTGGCGGCATACAATGCTGAAAATGAAAAATTTACTAAAGGTAATGCAGCCGCAGGTACACGTGCCCGTAAGCATTTGGCAGAAATGGCAAAAGCAATCAAGCTACGCCGTAATGAAATTACTGCTGAAAAGAACGCACGTGCCGCAGAAAAAGCAGCAAGTAAGTAAACAGGCATAAATACATGTGACAGGATAAGATAGATTCTGTCTCTAAAAATTTTTAATATAAGGAGTTAGGAAACTTATATGTCACAGTATTATGTATACGCATATTTAAATCCCTTAGAAAAGGGAATCTACAATTCAAGTGTTGTTTCTTTTTTAGCAAAACCCTTTTATATAGGTAAGGGTATAGGTGATAGACTTTTTGACCACCTAAAAGATGCTCGGCCAACACGAAAATACAAAAACAGTCACAAGTTAAACACTATTAGGATAATACAAAGTTCAGGATTAAACCCTGAGATTGTAAAAATTAGTGAAGGTCTTACAGAAGATGAGGCACTTTGTTTAGAATTAAAATTAATATTAGAGTTGAAGGAAAAATACGGGTTAACTAATATCCGAACTAGCAATTGGGTATCCACTACTTCAACAAACTCGCACAAAAAGAAAACATACAATAATCCGAGAAAAGACACCATCACGATATACAATATAGTATTAGGTGAACATTCAATTATAAGGACCCAACATCTACCTTTATACCAGCAAATTTTCGGAACTATTAATATCATTAATACAAGTGAGATAAAAGCTAGAGTTGGTGCAAAAACACAAATGGCTAGACTTGGTGAAGTAAATGGTATGTTCGGTAAGTCTGCTGCCAAGGGCAAGAAATGGTGCGTGGTAAATGGGATAGAGAATTTTCTTTCACCCAATGAAATTGAAAATCTAATAAAGTTAGAGTACAATATAAGCTACGGGCGATTATACAAGCCTTCAGGAAAAAGAATAATTTTTGAAGGTGAGTTAAAAGGAAAGTATAGAAATGATAATGATATTACTAGTAATCCCGACAAGAAGTATCAGTACGGTTTAGTTTGGAACTTTTCTAAACCTACATTTTTAAACCATAAACAAATTTGAGTAAGGAAAAACAATATGAGCTATGATAAGACCAAGTGTGACCCAGTATTAGGTAAGAAAGTAAGAGAATACTTAACTAAGGTGGGTGTTGAAACTCCCATCAATGAAGAGGCTCTTTCTGTAGAAAATAAAAAGAAAATTGACATTTTAGAGGATGCATTCACTACTATTTGGAAGACAGTTGGAATGGATTTAAACGATGACAGTCTTATGGAAACCCCCAACAGAATGGCCAAGATGTATATCAATGAAATATATTTTGGTCTTAAAGAAGAAAACTTTCCAAAGTGTACAACAGTTGACAACAAAATGCAGTACAATGAAATGGTTGTAGAGCGTAATGTTAATGTTCAATCTAACTGCGAACATCACGGTGTAGTGATCGATGGTCTCGCTACTGTGGCATATGTTCCTAAGCAGAAGGTTCTCGGATTGTCCAAGATTAATCGAATCGTGGAATACTTCTCTAAGAGACCACAGATTCAAGAACGATTGACTGAACAAATCTTTCACACACTACAGTATATCCTAGACACAGAAGACGTTGCAGTTATGATTGACGCAAAGCATTATTGTGTTGCTGCACGAGGTGTAGAAGATACAGGTAGCTCAACTGTCACATGTCGCTTAGGTGGCGGCTTCAAAACTGATCCAGCGGCACGACAAGAGTTCTTACAAATTGCTAATAAAGGTTGCAAATGAGTGAAATTATTGAAGATACTATCAGTAGAAATAAAAAATTTCAAGAAGCAAGGAAGCTAAGAGTAAAAAGATTAAAAGAACTCAAAGCTCCGGATATCATAATCGAAACTGAAGAAATGATATCAAAAATGACTTTAGTGGAATATGAAATCTACTGTCAACAAGTTGAAGAAGAAGATAAAAAAATTAAAGCGGAATACGCTAAAAATAATCCTATTCAAAAACACATAGTTGATGAAATTTATGATAGAGAAAGTAAATTGACTTACGATTTTTTTACTTACTCATCTAATGTCCATTTAATGATGGCTATCAACCCTTTGAGTTTTATGAGCGATGATGATTATGAAAATGATTTATATCTAACTTTTTTAGAACATGCTAAAGAACTTTATAGAGAGAGATTCAAAGAAAAGTGGGAAGCTGAACAATGAAAGAATATTTTAAAAATCAAATTGAACAAGGTGCTGAGATGTTCTTCTATGGTCTTGAGCATCAAGAACCATTTACTATAAGCATGATGCGACACAAAGGCTCACTAGATAGTTTTCCAACTAATCTAGAATATATCCGTCACTTGACCGAAGACTGGCCATTGTTTAAGGAAGTAGCATAATGAGCAACATTATTGTATTACTAATTGTAATAGCTGCCTTTATTAAAATAGCAAGACTGTTGCCTAAGAGTGATTGCAATCAAGATTGTAATCAAGGTCGCAATTGTAACTGCGGGAGCAAATAATGGGACATAGATCACCAATGGATTATAACTCAGTACATCATCAACTATATTTGTCTGGTGTAGAACTACATAGCCCATACAATGATGGCTTTACAAGTTTTGAAATCAAAAAAGACTTACATCGTATCAAGTGGTTAATTGATGAAATTATGGCCGATGCACCAACATTCTCTGGCGAAGACGAGTTCTTAAAAGAACATGAACAGGTAAAGATGTGGCGCACTTTAAAGAAATGACACCTGAAGAAGCTAAGGCTTTCATTCGCAAAATAATGGGCCCTGAGCGTAGGGTATTAGAAGGCACTGAGCGTGAACATATGTTAACTGTGTTGCGTTTAGTTGAGCCTATTAGAAGTACAAACAACCAAAGATCCTTCACTGATGAATATGTTCATGCTGGAAAGATGTATGACATTCATTATTTTGAAGATGAAGTAGTAGTAGAGGAAATATTACCAGATGATATTCAATAGAATTAAAGAACTAAAATCTCAAGGTCTACGCATCGGTATTACATTCAGCCAATTTGATTTACTACATGCAGGACATGTAGCAATGCTTAGTGAGGCTAAGAATCATTGCGACTATCTTATTTGTGGATTACAAAACAATGCAAGTTGGGATCGTCCTGAAAAGAATGAACCTATTCAAAGCATTGTTGAACGACAGATTAGTTTAAGTGCTGTGCGTTTTGTAGATGAAATCATTGTCTATAATACAGAGAAAGACCTAGAAGATATCCTACTTACACTACCTGTTGATGTTCGTATTCTCGGTGTAGAGTATATGGAGAAAGACTTTACTGGTCGTGCTATTTGTGAGAAGCGTGGGGTTGAATTGGTATTTAATGGGCGAGATCACAGTTTTAGTAGCAGTAGTTTGAGAAAACGGGTTGCAGAAGCTGAACAAAATAAAAAGGCTAAACAATGAATGTCTACGATGATTTTATGAATAGATTCAGTGTTAAACATGTTGAACCAATTCGCGGGCCGGCTAAATATACTAACTATTCTAACTTTAGCAATCGTACAGGCTACGATAGCTACGATATAGTCCGTGAAGAACTTGTTGAAATGGAACTTACACGATTTGGTTTTGAACAATTAGTCAGGCAAGACTGTGATTATTATCTACTACAGCAAAACCAACAAAATGAAGAAGTTGTGCGTAGGGAAAATCCTGTAGTTGCTGAAGCATATAGTAAATATCGTATGTTATTGGAGTTATATAAATGACACAAAGAATTTTAATTATGGGATTACCTGGCGCAGGTAAAACTTATCTGGCACAAGAACTTAAAACTTATCTAGAAACACACGGAGACCTTTTTGTAGTTAATCCAAGCAGGTTAGTCAACAACGAAGGTACAATGTCATCAAATGATTTGAATGTTAAAGTAGATTGGTTTAATGCTGATGACATTCGTAGAAAATACAATGACTGGGATTTTTCAACAGAAGGTCGTATTCGTCAAAGCATACGCATGTTTCAATTTGCAGTAGAGTCTACTGGTGATTATGTTATCTGTGACTTTGTTGCACCATTGGTTGAAATGCGTAATAACTATAAAGCAGATTGGACTATCTGGGTAGATACAATCACTGAAGGTCGTTATGAAGATACCAATAAAGCATTTGTTCCACCAGAACACTATGATTTCCGTATCACCGAACAAAACGCAACTAAGTGGGCTGAGTTTATCGGAGAGCATATACTATCCAATCGTAGGCGTCCTAAATTTGATTGGAAGAAAGAAACCGTACAAATGCTAGGTCGTTGGCAACCATGGCACGAAGGTCATCGTGCGTTGTTTGACCGTGCTATTACTAAGACTGGACAAGTTGTTATTCAGATTCGTGACTGTCAAGGATGGCAAGGAAGTAATCCGTTTGCTATCGACCAAGTAAAGAACCTCATTAAGCATGATTTGGATATGTTGTATCAAGGTCAGTATGAGATTCAAGTCGTTCCAAACATTACTAACATTACATATGGGCGTGATGTGGGATATACGATTGAACAAGAAACTTTTGATGAAGCAACACACAATATTAGTGCAACAAATATTCGTAAATCTTTAGGATTTGGTAAATAAAGATAACCGGCCTTCTGGGCTCATCCCGGTATACAAATTCTGCGTCCTATGCTATAATTAACATAGGAGAAAAACATGGCACAAAAATATTTCAGTACAAAAACCTACAATCAAATAGGTCCCGTAGCTTATCGTCAATGGCGAGCAGACAGTCATTGCAATCTAATTCATGGTTATGCAATGAGCTTTCACTTTGAGTTTGAAGCAGATACACTAGATGCACGTAATTGGGTAACTGACTTTGGTGGTCTAACGCCCCTCAAGCATGTATTAGAAGATTGGTTCGATCATACTTTATTAGTCGCACAAGATGACCCAATGCGTCACGAACTACTAAGATTGGGCGAGTTGAAGTTGGCAAAAATTACAGAAGTTGAGCGTACTGGTTGTGAGGGCATTGCTGACTTTTTGTATGAATATGTTAACACAATCTTTTTACCCAACTGCGGAACAGAAGAAGCTAAACGAGTTTGGTGTACCCGAGTAGAGGTTCGTGAAACTGACAACAACATGGCAGGTCGTCAAGGTCGCAGAGAAGACAATGAGTTTGTTGACTAAACTCTGGCGTATTTGGGCAAAGGCACTGGGTGAGAAATCAGGTGATACGGACGGTGAAGCTGACCGTATTGCTTTAATTCGCACATTAATCGTGTTATCATATATAACAACAAACTGCTTTATTATAGCAGGCGTAATCAGACATTGGTAAATAAATGAGCAAATTACATTATACTGAATTATTTTATAGCATTCAAGGAGAAGGTAGATATACTGGTGTTCCATCAGTGTTCCTGCGAACATTTGGATGTAACTTTAGATGCAGAAACTTTGGTAGAGATAAAAATGATATTTCTAATAACCAAGAAGTAATGACGATTATACAAAATATTGATAAGTATGAAACATTCAAAAGTCTCCCGCTGGTTAAAACAGGGTGCGACAGTTATAATTCAGTTTACCCTCAATTCAAATCTTTTGTTACTCACTCTGATACCGATAGTATTGTTGACAGCATTATGGATATACTTCCTCACAATCGTTGGTATGATGAACACTTGGTTATTACAGGTGGTGAACCATTGCTTGGATGGCAAAGATCGTATCCAGACTTACTTTCAAACGAGAAAATGAAACCTCTTAAAGAAATCACATTCGAGACTAATGGTACTCAAATGTTGTCTAACGAGTTTAGTGTCTATCTACAAGAATGGAAGCGCAATCGTGAAAAGAATGCACTTACTTTTAGTGTCAGTCCTAAACTATCAGTAAGTGGTGAAAAGTGGGAAGAGGCAATTATACCTGATGTTGTGCGTCAATATCAAGATGTAGGTTTCGTGTACCTTAAGTTTGTAGTTGCATCAGAAGAAGATGTACAGGAAGCAGAAAATGCAGTACACTTATACAAACGATGTGGTTTCAAAGGTCCAGTATATTTGATGCCTGTAGGTGGTGTTGAAAGTGTTTATTCAATAAACGCTAAGAATGTAGCACTAGCGGCAATGAAGCGAGGATGGCGTTATAGTGATAGACTTCAGGTACCTCTTTTCAAGAACGAGTGGGGTACATAAATGACTACAGTAAAAGCATATCATAACGATATATTTTATGACCGTTGTTTAGGTGCAAAATTTAAATTTGCATGGTTGCCTAAATATTGTGCATTAACTAATAAAAGAATTTGGTTAAAGCATGGTTATAAATTAACTGCTATATGGACTGGTCCAGGAGACTCGGTCTTTGAGCATCGTTGGCATGATAAAGATGAACATATATTATGGAAATTAATGAGATAATTTAAAGGAATATTATGAAAAAAGCATTTAAGGAATTAGCATTACAAGCAGGTGGCAGTCACTATCCTGATGTGGGCGGGGAACTTTTGGAAAAGTTTTCTGAGTTGATGTTAGCAGAAGTTATTGATATAATAGACAATTTAAATTGTAAAGATGAAGTATATACCTCATATGATTTACAACTAATTGATGGCGCGAAAGCTACTATCATTAATGCCATTAAAGAAAAGTTTAACTAATGAATTTATATTCTAAAAGAATTGCATTTTTAATCAGCGACCAACATTTTATTCCACATGGTGGTATTGGTCAATTTGCTAAAGGGTTTACTGAGATGTGTGGTAGACTCAATTGGAAAGTTGATATTGTATTAGACAAGGCACCTACTAATGACTTTAGTGAGTATGTTAAGATGTTGGGTGCTAATATCGTGTATACCAAAGATCCATTGAAATACTCGGATCATACCGCTACCTTTGCATTTAGTGATAGTATAAATTTTGAGAAAGTGGTTAATTTCCGCAAAGCAATAGTACAGGCTTTTTCTACTAACATATATGATATGATAGTTTGCAATACTCAAGAGGCAATGAGTGCGGCATATGCTATTGGAATCAGTAAGTATATCCCTGTCATGTTCTATACACATTCATATAGCATGGTATGCCGTGATGAACAAGACTTTAGTGATGTATGTATTGATGCGTATCATACATTCTACAACAAGCATATGGAATTTAGTGATATCTTTGTGGGTACACAATGTCAGCATAACATAGATGAACTTACTAAATATGGTGCAAAAAATTGCGTATTAGCTCGTATGCCATTAAGTGAACGAGGATTACTAACACCTAATATGAATGAACGCAGTGGTGTATTGTTCATTGGTCGTTGGGAAGAACGCAAGAATCCAAACGCATATATTCGTGCAATGAGTGAATGTAAATTACCCTGTAAAGTTATGACAAATAGTACAGGTGCTAAGAAATTTGAAAAAGCTTTTAAAGAAGCAGGTATCACTGATTATGAAATTCGTGCAGGTATTGTTGGACAAGAGAAAGTAGACTTTATCAAAAGCTGTAAAGTATTCTTTATGCCAGCACTAGGGGAAAATTATCCATTTGCATTCAGCGAATGTTTAGGTCATATGCCTTGTTTAGTATTAGATAATCAAGACTGGTCAGCTAACTTTGATAGTAAATATTTCACTATGGTCAAACTAATAGATGCAGGATCTACTATTGCTAAGTTATATGAGACAACTACAGAAGATTATTATGCAACTGGCGCACTTGATTATATTAAACAATTAGATGATGATACTGCATTTGCTTGGGTTGAGTTCTTAGATAAGTTTGTAGGAAAGCGTAGCAATACGAATGCCGCAAAGATTAACACATATGAAACAATTAAGTACCGTGATTTTATTATAGAATTGGATCGCACACATTTAGCTAGAGAAGATTTTGAAAGCGTACTAGCTAACAAATATAAATTTATTAATGTATGGTACACTGATAGTGACACATATTTGAGTAAGGATCCAACATACAAACCAGTAGAAGAGGAAACAGGATTAAGCTTGTTTGAGGGACTATGAAAAAGATTTTAATTACAGGTAGCAGTGGCTACATCGGCAGTCATCTATGCAAAATGCTAGAAGGCAAATATGAAGTTCACGGACTTGATTTGAATTTACCACAAACTACAGTTGATAGATTCTATAAGCAAGATATCAACAGATTATTCGAACCTGAAACTGAATATGATGCTGTCATTCATTTGGCAGCATTGGTTCGTGTAGGTGAAAGCGAACAACAACCAATCAAGTATTACATTACAAACTTGAACGGCACTATGAATGTTATCAACAAAGTCAAGACTAAAAACTTTATCTTTGCTAGCACCGGCACCGCACAAGATTGTACTAGTGCTTATGGTATCAGCAAACGCGCCGCAGAAGATGTGGTGCGTGAATATTGCACCGAGCATAGAAAACAAGATTACACTATCTTTAGATTTTATAATGTAGTAGGTAGTGATGGTTATGAACCAACTAATCCTGATGGGTTAATGTTCAATTTAATTAAAGCTAAAGAAACAGGTGAGTTTACTATCTTTGGCAAAGACTATGAACGCACAAGTGATGGAACTTGTGTGCGTGATTATGTTCATGTTAACGAGATTTGTGATGCACTAAAACAAGCGATTGAGAAGCCAAGTAATAGTATTGAATGTCTTGGTCACGGGGTAGGCTATACTGTTAAAGAAATTGTTAACTTGTTTCAGAAGGTCAATGATGTTGACTTTAACGTAAAATACGGTCCAAGAAGAAAGGGTGATATTGATGTATCTGTATTAGAAGATGTGTCGCCCTATATGCGTAATCTGTATACGCTAGAAGAATTACTTAAGGTTTAACTTTATAGTCCAATCTTAGGTGGATACATTGGACCAGATTTGATTCTTTCACCACCGTCAAAATAAGAAATCTCAATTGGCAACGTGTCCCATCCAAGTTTAGCGGCTGCCATGATTCTATGATTACCTTCGTTAACCCATGCACTACCATCGTATGCTACATTAATGAAGGGTTTATACTCTTCTCCGGTATGTGAGCCTAATGGCAATTTACCGGTGGTGTTCATTATTTTCATAATGGCAGCAAGATCGTTGTGACGAACATTTGTCTGTTCTCTACGCATTCCGGGTATAGTCTTTAATATATCAACCGGAACATTAACATACCTAACAGTAGCAGTAGTTTTGCCCATGTAGGGCAATCCATTACGGTCAGGACTTTTACTTTTGGCATAGTTAATAGCGGCTTGCAACCATTGTTCATTAGGCACATCAACACTCAATGTGCTTTCTGTTAAACCTGGCTCTTGAATTTTTCTAGAAACGATACCTTTATGTTTTATTGGTTTTTCATTATCCCAACGCACTGGATTAATCATTGGATACAAATATTTTGTACCATCACTATCTATATCAAACTTACTGCCTTGTGGAACTAAATGTTGGTTGCGTAGTTTATTAAACTTTTCTGCATCTACTATAATTGGTTCCCCAATTGTTACTTGTCCAATTGCAACAGCAGGCCCATTACCGGTTCTAACAATGCCGACAGTTTTACCTATATATGGTCTAAGACTGTCAGTTTTTCTAGATTCGTATTTCTTTTTTCCATCAACTATTAAACTGGCATAATCAATGTCTTTATCATTTCGTACATTAATACCGATAGTAGGAATACTATTCTCAACAATGAACTCAGTGGCTCTCATAGACTCTTGCCCCAACGAGTGTTGATGACATTCCAATTGATAATCTTCCATTGTTCTTTTAGATACTTCTTTTTGTCAGAGCCATAGTCTAGTATCCAAGCATGTTCCCACCAGTCAATCAATAACAATATGTCATTGCGAACTTCATGGTTCTTGATTGTTTTAATACTACCATCATTAGCTAAGTATATCCAACCACTACCTTGAATCTTCATACCCTCTTCTTCAAACTTATCTTTCATACTGTCGTATGATCCGTAATGTTTGTTGATGAAGCCCATCATAGGACCATTTGGTTTGTTACTATTTCTTACTTCACGGAACTGAGGGAACAATGTATTATGTAAGAATGCTCCTGCATAATTAAAGTCTCTGTCACCCTCTTTTTTGTTATATCTTTCAGCATAGCCATGCGCTAACTTGCCATAGTGTAAGTCCAATGTGTCTTTCGATAACACAGGACTTACTTCACTTGGCTCAAAGTTTAGAGCAATAATTTCTATATCTTGAGGTTTTGACTTATCCTCAAGTAACTGAATGATATCACGCATCTTAGTGTTTCAATAACAATGTAGAAATGATATTAGGATCATTAGCACTGATATCACCCTCACCAGGAGCAACGATAACATTATACTTCATGCCGGCTGGTATTTTATTACGCTTAGCCATGTACTCATCATATGATAAGATACTATTAGCACTTAGCCCATACTGTTTAGCAAGACGTTGTTTTAGTTCAGGTAACTTGTCAGGTTGTACTTGCCATTGGCCTTGTTCCCCCTTAACTAAGTTTTTCTTTTCATCCTTAACTAACAAATCTTGGAACAATTCGTCAGGAACAATACGACTGTTCTTAGTTGTGTCTAAGTCTTTGTCTTTTGCCTTAACTTGTTTTTCTTGAGTTGTATGAGCACCTTCACTCCAATTGATAATGAAATTGTCTGGTTTAGTTGCAAGTGCTGCGTTAGCCATTTTTGTGTAAGCGTAGAATTTAACATTAGGATGTTTCTCAGCCATCTTTAGTGCCATGTCTAAGTATTCTGGGCTAAAGAAGTCACCGGCATCGTGCCAACGAATAGTTACAGTGTAACCACCCTTCTTACCCAATGCTTCTTCTTTACTGATTTCATTGCTTAGTTGATTGAAGAAACCATCTGGATCATTCAATAGATATGTTAATATACGACCATCACTTAACCAAGCAGCTTTGAATTGAACTTTACCGCCCTTCATAGCAAAGCAATCTACTTTACATGAACCAGCACCTGGGCATGTGTTAACAATGATTAGTTGATTAGTTTGTTCGTCTAGTGCGATACCTGTCAATGCCGCAAAGCCAACGTTAAAGAACTGTTCTAGTTCTCCGTTACTATGCTTCATCTTTTCGTTTTGCTTTAGTAATGCTTTTGGACGTTGTGCCAATGCTTGTTTTACTTTATCTTCACTGTATGTTTTTCCATCTGGACTGACATACTCAATTACGCTACTACGATGGATATAAGGCATCTTATATTTGTCGGTCTTTGTTTTACCAGACACATACTTTTGATTACCCTTTTTGTCTAACTTGACTTGACCTGTTTTCTTGTCAATGTCAGGTGTACCAACAATACGCTTCATATAATCTTGGAACTCATCACCACCAAACTCACGACTACTTGCTGGTAGTTTAGTTGCTTCATCTAAGCCAGATAGTTTACGAATTCTTGATAGATGGTCTTCGCCTTCCGCCACACCTTGCTCTTTAATCTTGTTGCCTTGTTGGTCAATGCCGCTGTTGGGTGGTAGATAAACTTGTTTGCAAGGAATACATACCTTTACTTTATGTCCCATATAAGTACCGCCTTGTAAGTCGCCGCCGCACTTGACACAACTATGTGTGCTATCTAAGTCGCCCCTGTGCTTCTTAGGGAAAGTCTTTACTTCACCTTCCGCCACACCTTCTTCACTCTCCTCGCCTGGCATGTCACCAGCTTTAGCAACGAATTGCTGAGGTGTCATAATCTGTATGCCACGTGGAGCACCAGGCATCTTTGGCTCTACGCCTTCCATTAATTCTTTAAAGTTCATAATACTTCTTTCTTGTGTTTTGCTATGTATTGTTCGGCTAACATTACCAATTCTTGTAGTTGTTCAATACTTTCGCAGTGCCATCTACGTAAACTTTTATTTATGTTGCTGTTTGGATCATTTGCTGTTTTAGCACTTGTACGATGTTTCTTCATGCCACGCATTCTAGCGCAGAAGCTAGCACGGCGTTTAGCAGCCTTGCTACCCTTTTTAAGTTTGCTTGGCTTAGTTGTAACAGCAGTTTGAATCTTACTACCAGGGTGACTACGACGGTAGCTATTAACACTCTTTTTGCTCATGCCACCTACACGCTTGTGATTATACTTAGACCAGTTCTCGCCTTCCATCATGCTTTCGTCTAGTTCATTTCCATGAAACTCAACAACATCATAAGGACCCCACGGTTTACCGGTACGTTCATCAATGTCATTACCAGCATCATCGGTGTCAGCATATTCATAATGGTCATGACTTTGAATTTCTACACCGTCAAAATTGGAATTGTAATCGATACTATACTTTCTAACCTTGCCATCACCACAATGAATACCGCGTTCTAATATCTTTTCAATTGTTTGCTGGACATTTATATGATGATCCATAGCATTCTTGCCTTGTTTGATAACATGTCTAAGCATTTCTAAATCCATATTATACCAAGCACTAGCTAGGGCTTTTAGGTAGTTACCATCACCAGGCTCGGAACCACGAGCAAACTCATTTAGTTCGCCTTCGTCAATGTTAGGATTACCAATTTGTTCGGCTACGCTATTTAAACGGTCATTACTTGTAGTAACATAACTATACATCCAACCATCTAAACTAGTACCACTGTCTAGTTTTTCTTTGATTTTTACAGCATTTCTAATAATCTCACGAATCTCACCTTGAGCCATTCCGTCGACTTGCTCATCTTCCATTGCATAGCCTTCATTCTTTGGCTTTTTACCGGCTTTTTTCATAGCGATAGCAATAGCGGCTTGCTGTGCTGGATTGGCTGCTTCATTGACCTTTTTAGGATAACCTGGTTTTGGTTTGCAATTGCATTTTCCGGGTTCACAGGTACAGCCCTTCATGCCGCATTGTGGGCAAATCTTGCTAGATTCTGTTATAAATTCGTTAATTTTCATAGTGGTATCCGTAATATAATTAGTATTTATCTCTATTAGTTGTTTTAAGTTTACAATTATCAAAGTGATGCCTAGACATATTACTTACACCACCGGATTTGTCGCAGTGAGGACATGTGACAACCCGTTGTTTTAATATTTTTTCCGGGCCGCCTGGTCGCAACTTACAGTTATCAAAATGAAGGTGTTTCATTGCGTTTTTCCCACCAGACTTACCACAGTGCGGACATGTAATTATTGATTGTTTGGTGCCCTTCTGTATGGGGGAACACTTTTTTCTAATCCAGCCTTCTGATAATCTCATCTCTAATTCACTACTATCACATAATGAATATTCTGAGGTAAGTGAATTATAAATCCATATTTTTCCAAGAGTTGGTGATTTGGGCAACCCAACCACCCAACCATTGTCAATGTAATATTCTAATTCGATAGGTAGGATCATTTTTTTCTCAGAATTTTTGTTTATCCAAATTGTACCAGTGGTTGATGACATATTTCTCCCTATTATCCAGCCATCCTCTAACATTTTTTCAAGGGCTGTGTGATAGACAGCGCATCTCTCACCTGTGATCGGATGATGAATATGTTTTAGTCCAGTAGATCCTTTGTTCCTCCCGCCATATCCGCCCGGAATAATATTATAAACATCTTTTCTTTTTATGAAATCAGGAGTTACTATTGATGCCTCCGTCATGAACATGGTTTTTGGATTGTCGTGTATGTGTAATACTTCTCTAGCAAAGTTTTCTCTGCCATATTTTTTAATGGCCTTGACGACATTGTCACCGGAACCTAAATATTCATCAGCTAGGTCATCTGTTGAATGTGCGCCTATATAAATTTTTTGATTAATTAAATTAGTAGTTTTGTAAACAATATGATACTTTCTAGTTACCTGGATGCGTGTGTTAGCCATTTTAATTGTCCTTTAATATGATTTGTGTTATACTTGTATTTATCTATTTGCTTGTAAGAATGCTGAAATGACTAAAAAAATTGGATTTTGTTGTAAATTTTCCGAATTACACCCAACTAAGGGAATTGTCTCTATTCCCGAATACAACGGTAAGACCACTACAATTGCCTGGTTGGATAGGCAATCTAAGAATTCGGCTCATGATAGGCTTATGGACATTACTAAGCACAATGTAACTTCTATCAAAAAAGTCATTGACCATCTTTCTACTTTGCCTCCTGAACTAAGAATGTTCCGTATTAGTTCAGATATTCTTCCGGCATATACCCATCCGGATTATCAGGGTTTCTGGCAAGACCGTCAAATGCAAGATAACTTAGAACGTTGGTTCGCACCGATCGGTGAGACTGCACGTGCCAACAATGTGCGA
>Ga0007834_1000346_pt1 | contig 15066 bp, 12 predicted proteins | sample CryBogCBE06Nov07_FD_71233 | JGI IMG/M metagenome (GOLD analysis project Ga0007834, IMG submission 71233) | Freshwater microbial communities from Crystal Bog, Wisconsin, USA - CBE06Nov07 | ecosystem: Environmental > Aquatic > Freshwater > Lake | place: Crystal Bog, Wisconsin, USA | collected...
AATGCATCATGCTGCTGAAATTTGGAAAGAGAATGGGCAAGAATTAGACGACCAACTTGGCGTTGTTGCTTTAATATTAGCCAATGGATTAGGAATTATCTCTGATGCCGCATTGAAGGAGGGTGAGTGATGGATAATAATCCATATGCTTACAACGGGGATGGTTTATACGTTCCGCCAGAAATTAAAACCGCCAACGAAATTGAACGGTTACAAAAAAGAGTGTGGTTGCTTGAGGGCTGGTTGCGAGGCGCGTTAGAAATAATAGATGCGTTTGTTCATTGCGACACGTCTCAGGCTCATGCAGCACTGAAGGAGGGTGAGTGATGGATAACATTGATTGGTTTGAGATTTGCAACAAAAAAGACGTTGAAATTGAGCGGTTGCATCGCGAGGTGGCCACGATGGTGCAGCGCAAACATTACACGGATGCGATTAAGAGCCTGTCGATTTGTCAGCAGCAGATTGAGACAATGATGCTAGAGCTTCGCCGCCTTGATCCAAAAAACGCCATTGCAGGTAATGCCGAAATCGTGTTGGGCCTTCTAGAATCTATGATCACGATCAACCCTGATATGCAGACAGAGGATTGGAAGGCCGACCAGAAGGCAAAACAGGACATACGCGATGCTGAGTATTTTGCTGCCGTGGAAAAACGCCGCGCCAAAGTACAGGAATTGATATGGGAAGGCACCTCAATAATCACGAACGCAGACTGAAAGAGGGTGAGTGATGGATAAAGAAACAGAGACAACAATCAACCGATTGTTGGCCGATAACAAGGCGGCGCATGATTTGAACGATTATCTGACAAAGGAAAACAAACGGTTGCGGGAAGCGTTGAAAGAAATTGCTCGAGACTGGCTGATTAAGCATCACGTCATGTTGGTGAATAAAGCCCGTGCCGCACTGAGGGAGGGTGAGTGATGGATATCGTAAAACACCCATCTAAAGAAGAAATTAATCAAGCATTAGAAATATTGTTGAACGCCAAACAAATTAAATACGTAAAATCACGAACTTTCGCAGGACCAAGCAAAATTAAAATAATTAGAAAATTAATTAATTTTGGGATTGAAATAGATAAAATAAGCCGCGTTTTATTAAAGGAAGAAAAATAATGACGCCGGAAGAGCTAAAAAAAGAAAATGAATTATTAAGAACAATTATCAACCAAAGAACCGAAATAGATAATTTAAAAGAAACGATAGACAGGCAAACAAGCATCAACTTCCGTTTCAGGCAAATTTTGGTGGAAATGCTCAATAACGGCTTTCCATATCAATACAAAAACGACGATTTTAGTCGCGGCTGCTGGTTCGTTCATGGCCGCTGGTTAGATCGGGTTAGAGTTTTGCTTCCCAATTTTGCAGACAAATATAGCGATTTTAAAGAGATCCTTGATCGAATCAGCGAAATGGATGAAAGGGTAATGTCAATTGCCGCTCAAGAAAAAGAACGAGCTCAATCACCTAAAAGGGGAAAAGTCGATGACCGGATTTCGCAGTAAAAAAATGTCAAACGATATTCGATGGATTGGCCCTTATAAGTCAGACGACAGGCACGCCGATCCCATAACAATTGACCACGTCATTGAATTGCGTAACCGGATTGACGCCTTGGAAGCTCAACTGTCACGCGCCCTAGACAAATGCGTCGCACAAGAAAAAACAATATCAGCGATAAAATCGCTCGTTCGAGACAAACATTGGGTTGGTGACTGACCGTGCCGCGTTCTTACACCAAACGATATAGAGTACCGCCCCAACCGCCAGGCTTATTAATTTATCAATTAACTCTATTTTCCTGCCGCTATATTCTTGAAACACCAAAACACAAAGAAGTGTTCTATTGCGGCAAAGACATAGATCGAGGATCTTATTGCCACACCCATGCAAATTTATGTTACCGGACAGAATTGGAACCGGAAGAAAAAGATTAAATCGCCGCCTGAGCCACATTAAGAGCATGGGCAACAATATCATCCGGTACGTCTAAAATGGCCTCTGTCTGATTGCTTTCGGCCTTCTTGGCTTGTTCTGCCGCTTTTACCAATCGATCCGAAATATCAAATACCCGACCACCAGATGCACGGCCCAGAGCCTTGCGCTGAAGCAGATCTTCGCGTTGTGCTTCCTGATCCTTGTGAGCCCGCATGGCGCCTTCTGTTGATGCCGCCACCCTTGTTACAAGACGGTTTAAAGCATCGACCTTGAGCTGACCGCGTTTGTCGAGCGCTTTTTGCATCATAGCAGCGCCAACCTTCGGATCAAGCAAGCCTTCTTCGTACAGTTTGTTGACGTTTTCGATGCCGTTGGCGCGTAGTTTGCCAATAAGCGCCTTTGCCGCAGCCGCAGCTCCTACGCCCAGAGCGCCGGTTATCCCAAAATTTTGGTAAGCTTCTAAACCGGCAATGGCAAACGCACCGCCGACCGTCGTGTGATGACCGCCGCTTTCCATCATCTTGGCGATAAACGATTTGTTTTGAGCCGTGTCAGATCCGTATTTGACCTTGACGGCATCGAGCATTTGCTGCGTCCGTTCAGAGTCAGCCAGCAACCGATCCATATTGGCTAGACCTTCGTCGCCATAAAGCGCACGAAGCGAATCGCGGTTGTTGTTCATAAAGTTGCGGAGCTTGGCGCTCGACAAGATGTGGCCATCGCCTGACATTCCGGCGTTGGTGAGCGTGTCAAGCATATGCTGAACACCGGCACGGCGCAGACCGTCGATGGCTTCTTGAGCCGGCAATGATTTGTCCTGATTAATGCGGGTAATCAAGTTTTTGATCTGCGTAGGGCCATCAGAGGCGCGGATCATATTACCGACAGCGGCCTTCACTTCATCCGGCGTATTTGCGTTAATTAGTTTGCCGGCAACACCGACAGACGAAGATTTAGCCAGACCGGTAGCGCGAGCTTGAGCCTTAGCGATGGCATCGGTCGCGTCAGCCATATTGCTGAATTGTTTAACAAAGCCTGGCGAAGCTTCCTCGATAGCCCGTAGAGACTGGGCATATTTTTGCTGCCATTGTTGAAGAACCTTTGGCGACAGATAGTCGGCGCCCTTCATCATGTCGCGCAAGCGAGTAACAGCAATATCTTTTAAGGTAGCAACCACTTCGGCGGTATTATCAACACCGGCACGGCTTGCGGCATCAATAAATGCCTTCGTTGTTTCGTAACCCTTGTCACCAGTAGTAAACGCCTTGCCGGCAATTGCCGAATCAGGAACCTTATATTGACCTTGGAAACCGTCTTCTTTCAGGATCTGGCCAACCGGTCCCTTGCGATAGGTTTGAGCATAGTCGGCATGAGCCTTCTTGGCTTCAGCCAACCGATTAGCAGCCTGTTCGTCAAAGTTAGGTGTAAGAAACGGCTTGGCTTTTTCTCTTGGTGCTACAGTTTCTTCTGCCGGTGCCGTTAACGCCACTTCTTCTTTTGGCGTTTCTTTTTCAATCTTGCCCACAATGTTATCAAGAATGTCCTGCGTCTTTACAGGCGGCATAGACTCGCCAAACATGGTTGTTTCGGTACGATTTTTAAGCGCCTGTTCTGCGTAGTTTTGAAGATTTTCAGCAATCTTGTCTCGTCCAGCAAGTCTCTTCCCATCAGGAGAAAAGAATTTACGAACTGCTTCTAGATCTGGATCGCGAAACATATCGGCTTGATTAAATATATCGCCAATTGTTTTTTTCTCATCCTTGGCTCGCATGATTTGCTTAACCGTGTCCATAACCTGTTTGGTTATGTCGTGTTCAGCAGGGATCTCGCCATTGGCCGCAGCCTGACGCATTTCGTGCCAAGTACCAGCCGTATCTGCCAATGCTCCGGTCACGTTTTTCATGTTGTTATCAGTGCCGACAAATGCTCGATCAATTAAAGAGCTGTCGCCATAAGCGCGATGGGTAACTGCCGCCGCAATGCGGCGTTCGCCGTTTGCCGATAATATACCATCCGAATCAAGAATATTTCCTTGTTCATTAGAAGGTAGCTTCGATAAAAACTCACGAACAAACGGCCTGTTGGCGGCGGACGAAATTTCACCCGGTTCAAGAGGGGTTCTCATATTTGAGATCAATTTCGCATCTGAAATAGCTTGCTCGCCAGCATTCATGCCTAACCCAAATGCAGCAGGTTGAGATGACTCGACAAACACTTGACGTTGCTCTGGCGTCATAGGTGAAGTTCTGCGAGCAACCAGCATTGGTTTTTCCATGCCGGTAGTATTGTACCCATTATCCTCAAGCCATTGGCGGTAAACCCCAGCCTTGCCCGCATCGTATGCCTTACTAATCCCAAGCGTTCGACCGTTACCACTTTCAACAATGTTGTCAGGCCCAACAATAGGAGCGCCAAAAGCAGACATTTTTGAAGGGCCAAGCCATTCAGGATTTAACTCATTCGCAATTTTATTGATTTGCGTTAATGAATTTATAGAACTGCGATCACGGCTTTGAAGTTGCTGCGGATAAGAAGGATTTTCGCGATAATCGGTATCGTGAGATGTGACAAGATCCTTCGCATCAGCCAACTCGTACCGAGCTTGAAGCTGTCCTTTTGGATGATAAATTGTGTAATTATTTAAATCGCCCTCAAAGCTGGTAGGCGTTTGCTTTGGTCCCTGTACGCCTTGATCGCCTTGAGCACCTCGAAGTCCCGCGCTTCCTGCGCGTTCACCCACGCCCGTTGGAGGAACGCCGGTCGTTCCTGTGGCGGCAGCTCTAGCAGCACTTTCTCCACCTGCTTCTCCGGCAGTTCCTGTAAGATTGGTTCCAAACTGCCTAAACCTTTCGGCGATAGTATTTGCAGGATCAATACGGCCTTCTTGAACGCCGGCTTGTTCCCATGCGTGTTGGTTATCGACAGCTCTATTTATATCATCCATCACGGCTTTTTTCATCTGCCGCAATTGGCCGTTGCCAACATAATCCCCTGCACGATTGGCTTCTGCCATCTTTGCACTGATCGTTTTGTCCAATTCAATCAACTTGCTATACGGCGTGACGTCAGGAAGATTGGCCACTTTATTGATGACGTCCGTCGCATGAGGACTTGCAATGGTAACATCAGGATCAATCGATGCTCTTAAATCTTTTGCAGCCTGTGCAGCGCCTCTTGTGATGACAGACAGTCTGCCATCTGGATCAACGGCTTTGTAAAGATCCGACCGCGTATCACGGGCAGCATTAGCCACTTTTTGTTGTAAATTACGCAGTGCGGATCCACTTTCTTCCGGCTGCATCCCTTCAGGCATAGACGCATGAAGGATATCGGCATTATCTTGCATACCTTTAATTGCCGCTTGTTCAGCCGCATCGATATTTGCTTGATGTTGCGCCAAAACAGCACTTGGCTTCATAACGTCGGCGTTTTCAGGGGCTAGACCTTGGATAGCGCCCAACCGCGAAGCGTTCTGTTGGCCTTCACGTTCAACCATAGCAGCCGCAAATTGCGGGCTTGTTGTGCGAGCCACCTTCTGCGCTTGTAACAGGCCAGTGTCCCCCGTCGCTTCACCAGTTGTCTCAGGCCCAAAAGCACCCTGCCGAGGCGGCATAAGACCTGCCGCAATCGCTTCTTCGGGGTTCGTAGCTTGGTTAAAAAGTTTTTCATTTGCAAGCATTGCCTGCTGACTAGGCATAATTGGGGCAAGGTATTTTTTAACCGGAGCCGTAACACCGCTAACAACTTTACCGCCAACAGTCGGCACCGCAATGCCGGCAGCAAGTCCAGCAAGCGGATCTCCGGTGGCTTCGGTTGCGGCTTCGCCAGCAGCACCAGACGCAAACGCCGTAGGCGCAACCTTAGCGGCATTTTTGGCGACATTGGTTGCAGTGTCGATAAATGTCGGAGTTAATTTAGCGCCTTGGCCAATAAGCTTTGCTCCTACTCCTACTTCACCAAGACCCAATGTTCCGGCGATATTAACGGCGGCTTCAGTACCAGCCATCGCAGCCTTGCCCACGCCGGACGTTGGCTTATATTCGCCGGTACGCGCCAAAATAGGCGCTTGCACCTCTTCTTGCGACGGCAGGAAATTCATAGGATCCGCAAGATATTTTAAGTATGGGTGCGCCGCAGCAAAGTCTTTACGGTCTTTTTCCTGACGCGCCAAAATATCTTCTGCTTTTTCGCCAGTAAGCGCTTGTTGTGCGCGGGCCATAAGGTAATCGCCCGTCTGCATGATTGAAACAGGCATACCAATAATGCCAGCGCCGCCCTTAATAGCGGCAGTAGCTGCACCCTTGGCAAGTGCTAATTCAGTGCCTTCGTTCGGCGCATTGGAAAGCGTTTTGCCTTGCCCTGCCATAGCTTCAAGCTCTTGGTCGGTCATCTTGCTAAAGTCAGGCATTGCCTGTTGAGCAGGAGCGGGAGCGGGAGCAGCAGCCGGTGCCGGTGCTTGGCTACCAGCTAATGCTTGCAACTGCTCATCGGACATGGAGCTAAAGTCAGGCATACCTTCGGCCATTATTGCACTCCTTGTGCCGCTCTACGTCTTGCCAATTCCGCCTGTGCTGCCGCTCTAACATCTGGCGATACTTGCTGTGCCGCCGCTGGTTGAGCGATACCCTGAGCGGGTGCTGTTGCCTGTGGATGATACCACGGATGCGCTTTCTGGTAATCATAATAAGCGCCCTGAAGGTCTTCTTTTGTCGGGTCAAGCTTATAAATGCTTTCGTAGGCATCCTGAGCCAATTTAGCTTTTGGCTGGATCATGTTTTCGTTAATAAATTTAAACGCTTCAGGCAGCATTTGAACGCCAGGCGTTGATTGCAAGAACCGCAAGAACTCTTGCTGACGCACTTGGTTGCCAGGGCCAAGATCCTGACGAGCAATTTCCGAACCCAATGCCGTGCGAAGCTTTTCAAGAGCTTGAGCATTATTAGGATCTGTGCCGGTAAACATTTTAATGAAGCCATCGCTAAAACCGGCTTGCTTTAAAACAGCAGCACTATTAGCCAGTGTTTCACCCAATGGACCGCCATTGATAACCGCTTCTTTCGTTTGCGGATCAAACATCAAATTCATCATTTGTTGAGATTGATTCAATGCGTTATTTGCTTCCACCGCATCCTTGTTGGCTTGCGTTCTAAAGGTAATGTTCGTCTTATAAAGCTCAGGCGTAACGACGCCCGCTTGCAATTCTGCTTGTTTAATTTGTGGCGCGTACTTCAATTCAGCCTGTTTAGAAGCTTCTGTCGTAGCCGTTGATTTAGCCGTTTCAATTGCAGGTTGTGCAATCAATTGAGCACGGGCATCAGCGCGGGTTGTAAAGTCCTTCGCCATTTCACGAGCATATTGCAACTGCTGCTGATACTTGTCAGCAAGAACCTTTTGAGCAGGAATATAACTTTGTGCAGCCGCTGCTTGATACTTGTTTTCAATATCTGCAATTTGGCCTTGCCAATTTGTTGCCTGAGAGCGCAACGCAGCAACTTGCGGGTTCTTTTCAGCATCGGCCAAAGCGCCGGTAACGGCATCAGAAATACCAGCCGGAGCTGCAGCAGCAGGAGCCGCTTGAGGCGTTGTGACAGCCTTAGCCGTCTCAGTCGCCTGTGCAGCGGCTTGATCAGCAGGAGCAGCCGCAGGAGTTGCTTTAGGCGCCGCAATACCAGCAGGAGCAGCGGCAGGGGCTTCAGCCGAAGGAGCGGCAATACCACCCGCTGTAGGTTGTTGTGCGCCTATTGCGCCCATGTATTTTGACATCCCTGGCATGGAAGCCAGACGGCGTTGGTACTCACCCATTCCGACCGTATCGCCTTGGATCTTGTCAAAATACTGGCCATTGCCAATCGGCGTAAACCGAGAAGCCGCAAGGCCCATCGTATTCTTGGCAATTTCGCTTTGCTGCTTTTGAAGCTGCATATAGGTTTGAGCGCCGCCGCCAATGCCTTGCAACAATGCCGGCAAAAGATATCGGCTGTTTGACGATGCCATCGTGCCAAGGCCCGACAAGATCGGCAGAATAACGTCCTCGCTCGATAGCTTGTCCCAAAGGCTAGGTTGGTTCGTCTGGCCACCGGCAATGCCTGTAGGTGGCGTTTGCTGTGCAACCTGACGCGATGGCTTGCCTTCACCAAGCGACGTCCAAGTCGGAGCAAGAGCCGCCTTAATTTCAGGCGAAAAACCCTGATCGGCAACGTCGGCTTTAAGATCGCGGCCTGTGCGGCGTTGATAATCGTCTTGAGCAAGCTTCCATGTGGCGGCGTCTTGATAGGCTGGCGTCATTGGCGCACCACCTGTTACGCGGTCCCATGTCTCGCCAATAAATTGCCCAGCGCCCGCAGCCGTGGATTCGCCGCCCTTGCCAACACGGTGAGGATGGCCTTGTGACGGATCAAACTTTTCTCCGCCATTAAGAACATCGTATTGGCCACCGCTTTCACCGCCGTAAATGCCCTTTACAACTTGCTGTTGTACAGGATCCATGTCGGCCAAGTTTTGTGGCGCAATCTTGTATTGCAACTTGCTATCTAAACCACCGTCATCACCAACGACGTTGCCTTCGCTGCCGTCGTGATGTTCACGGCCAATAACGCCGCCTCTTGCTGCAAACATAGCCATTACCGCAGGAATTGCTTCCGCAGCCGTTTGGCCAACCTTCATAAGCGCGGCAATATCACCAAGCCCACCACCGCCTGGCGGTGTTGTTGGCGAAGCTTGTGCAAGCTTTAATTCAGCAGGGCTTTTTTCTCCGCTCTGAACAACCTTTTCCATAGGGTCATCAGAGCTATATGGCGTATCGCCACCAGATTCGCGATGAAGACGGGCAATGCCGCCGCGATAAAGATCTTCTGGACGAGCAATAGGCATAGGCGTTCCGGCTTCTGCCAAAGGATATTGGCTAAGATCGGTCGGCGTAGGCGACACCATCTCTTTAAGCCCCTTGTAGTCGCCATAAAGTTCTTTACCCGAACGGGCCAAACCAGCAGCTTCTTGAAGTGTATTGTCGTTTTGCTGATGAGCAGCATTAGCCATCATTAATTGATGAACAGGAACGGATCCGGTGGGAACAATACCCTTACCACCGCCAGGCAAACTGCCCGCAGCATGGCCGTAAATACCTTTACCGGCGAAAGGAGCAAACGCATCTTGTTGTGCCGCAAGAGCGGCTTGCATTTGGTCTGAACCGCCAACAACATTACCTTCTGAACCGTCATGGTGTTCACGCGCAATGCCGCCATAATAAAAATGACCGCGATGAGCAGCGTTAGATGTAGCCTTATCGTAATCAACGTATTTTAAACCACCCTGCTCATGCACGGCATCGGGGTTACGCTTTTCAACGTCTTGAGCAATAAGACCAACTTGCGCGTTGGGCTCGCCCTTGTAATTAAATTTATAAATGTTTTGGCCATCAAACGTCTTACCAATTGGCTCAATATTTTCTTTGGCACGTTCATCCGAAAGATTGCCAAACAAACCCATAGGTTGCGTTGTTGTCGTCGTTGAACCAGACAATGCACCAGTGCCTTCCGCAATATTGGCCAAAAATTGAGCCAATTGGAATGGGTAGGCTTGTTGTTGTTGGAACTGGTTGTAAAGAGCAGACAAGCCGGCTTGCTGAGTCTGTTGGCCGAGCGTACCAGCGCCAATCTGCGCTTGAGCTCCAGCAAGACCTGCGGCCTGTGCGCCAGCGCCAAGAGCGCCGTATTGCTGTCCGGCAGCTAATGAAAGAGGAACGCCTTGAAGTGCAGCATTTTGAGCTGCTGTTCCTAAAGCGCCATATTGGTTAGCGCCCGCCATTCCTTGACCAGCAATATTTGCAATGTTGCCAGCGCCTTGAGATTGAGCAAGACCAGCATTAATAAGAGCCTGTTGTGCTTGACCGCCAAGCTGGCCGTATTGATTCGCCAAAGCGCCTTGCTGCGTTGCAATATTTGCTTGCTGCCCAAGACCAGACATATAATTTTGAGCCGCAGCTTGATATCCTTGGTTCGCCATTTGGCCGAGCGTTTGCCCCATGGCAAGGTTTTGCTGACCCATGAGAGCCGCTTGGGCAATATTTCCTCGGTCACCACCAAAAGCACCTTGGCTAATTGCATTACCCTGCAATTGCTGTTGTTGTTGTTGATTTTGGTTTTGCAACATTGCGGCGGTTGAACCCATCGCATTTTGCAAATAAGGGTTCATATATCCTTGAACGCCTTGTTGATAATTTGGGGCATTATAACCTTGAGAGATACCACCCAATTGATTGGCAGCTCCCATAGTTCCAGCTTGTGCAGTTTGATAAGAAGGTTGCGCGGCATAAGTAGCTTGTTGCAACGGGGTCATTGCTGCGCCAGCTAATCCGGCGGCTTGCTGGTATTGTGGCAATATTCCAGCGGCAATTGTTTGTGCACCTTGAAAATAAGGCTGCGCTACATTTTGCCCCCCTTGAATGGCTTGCATTGCAGCATTAGTTGCTCCATAGCCCGCTTGGTAACCTGGCTGGGCGGCATTGGCATATTGATTAATCCCCGATTGCCCCGCTTGTTGCTGAGCGTTTAATTGAGCAACAAAAGCGCTAGGATCAGTCGAATATTGTTGAAATGGTTGGGCTGCAGCTTTTTCAGCCGTAGCATTGACGGAATTATATCGCGCCAGAACTTCTGGTGGGATCGTAACCTGATTGGTTGATTGTGAGGTTTTCCCGCCCATTTTAGTGCTCCGTCATCGTATGATGGCCTGTATTGGCCCCATACAGAAAAAATGCGCCACTTGGCTTTCCAAATTGACGCTCATAAAGACGCACTTTTGCTTCCGTGCGATGATTGGAAAGAACGCCAATAATTAAAGGGATGCCAAGAGAATCGGCGACTTGTTTTGAAAATTCACACAACTGACGGGCTCTGCCACCTTTGGCCGAGCGAAAATCATGGTGAATAAAAATAGCTTTTTCTTCTAAAACCGGATTGTCGGAATACCACATAGCTCCGACACGAAGAAGAACAACGCCCTCAATTGGGCCATTAGGCTGACCAATGGCGCCGATCAGGCCATGATCTCGATGAAGAGCCGGCCAAATTTCAGCCAAAAGTTTTTGCGGATTAGGATCGACAAAACCGTTTTCATCACAAGCCGATAAAGCAAGATCCATGATCTCATGGACGTCATCGGGTACAGCAACGCGAATCTTTAGCTCAACGGTCATTGCTTAATCCTTCTTAGGGCCAGGCAGTTTTTGCAGGGTCTTAATTGTTTTGCGACGCATTTTTTTCACAAACTTATCAAGCTCTTGGTGGCCTCTATCGAGACTGCCATTGCCAATCCTTATCACATCTCTTGGATGAATAACATATTCGCCGCCGGCTGCAACGATAGGCACGGGCTTTACTTCACCACCATGTGCTTTGTGCGGCATTTCCATCCCGTAAGGTGCAGAAGTTGCGCCGTAAACATTGCCGGATCTGCCATAAGGCGTTCCGCCAAATATTCTTCTGGCGGCCTTAAATCCCGCCATTGTGTTGCCTTCACCCATCGCCGAAATAATGTCAGCGGGAATAACGTAAGAGCCAGAGTGAACGTGCATAGGAAGATGGTCAGTACGACCCGCAACAGGGCTATGAATAGGGCCGCTAAAGAGCTTTGGAACCTTTTGAGTTTTTGGCGGGTGCATAAATTTAGGCATAGGTCCGCCAAATGCCTTGGTATGACGAGCCGTATCTAATGCTGCTGCTATCGCTTGGTCTTTAGGATGACCCGCATGGATCATCTCGCTGATGTTGTGGCTGATTGTTTTTTGAGATTTACCGTGTGCTAATGGCATGACGACCTCAGCTATACGACACGGCAACAATCATGCCTGTCCCTGGAGTAACGACAATACCCTTGTTGACGGGCATATTAATAGTGTAGATGCCAACCGTGTTAGGGATAATGGCAAGGCGAAAGCCTGTTACGGCGGTTCCAACAGAATTGGCATCATATATGGTTCCAGTGGTGGACCCCGCGACAATAACACTTACTTTAGCAACCCAGCCAATTGTCGTTGCAAAATACGTTGTCGCGCTAATTTCGTATGTATTAACAGTACCAGCAATGTTTTGTGTTGTGTGATTTAAAGCGTTGATGCCCTGTACGCCGTTTTTTTGTGTGGTGAGAATATCATCTAAGGATGCGATGGTAGCCTCCTACTTGACTAATGTCATCTGAGATGACATATTGTTGGAATGGAAAATGAAATTACAGCAAGCCGCGTTCTTGAACTTCTGGACTATAATCCAGAAACGGGAAATTTTACATGGAAAATTAATCGCAGAGGTAGACGTCAAGCTGGAATGTCTGCTGGATGTATTCACCCAAATGGGTATGTTCGTATTAGCATTGATTATCGTTTGTATAATGTTCAAAGATTGGCTTGGCTTTTTATAACTGGAAAATGGCCTGATAAATTGATTGACCACATTGATGGCAATCCTTCTAATAACCGTTTTACTAATTTGAGAGAATGTGATCACATTCAAAATGGCGCTAACAGAAAAATGTCCTCTGCCAATAAATCTGGCTATAAAGGTGTTTCTAAAGTTAAAGCGACTGGGAAATGGGGGGCGTGGATAAAGGTTGCAGGAAAAAGTAAAAATCTTGGAAGCCATTTCAACACCCCAGAAGAAGCGTACGAGGCTTACAAAAAAGCGTCCAACCAAATGCATGGGGAATTTGGCCGCCATTAGAACCTCCCGTCAATCTGATAACGGTATCGGATTGCACCCAAACGCCAAAACGTCCCAACATCGTTGGACGATATATTAAATGCCATAAGACGCGCCCTGATCCGAACGGAAATGTATTCAGTTGCTTGTGTCATTGTGTAAGGACCATACGCCACTGGCGTATCGCCGGGGTAATTGGTAACGTAAAATGTAATTTGCACCGTAGCATTAGGGTTACCAGAATACGTTCCCCATTTCATATCCGGCCAAATTTGATCAATAAAAATTAAGTTATCGGCTTCGTTAAGCTCAAAATAACCTGTTTGGAAAGACGACAACATGGCAGTAGTTTGATTGCCATTAGCCGCATCGTTGCCTACCTCGTGCTGATATAAGTAATTATCAGACCCAGCACCAATAGGAGGCCCAAGGACAGATTGATCAATCCAAGCAGTACGACCCAAAGTCCCAAAATCCCACTGCTGGAGAACCGTATTGTATTTAACATAGCTATCATTCTCGGTGGATGATGCGGATGGATAGTACCATGTAATTTCGTTGAACTGACTGTTTACGCCACAAGCAACCTTATAAAGATACGATGTATTGATATTTTGAAAAATCACGTCCCAGACAGGGCATGGAATAGATTGAGGCCCAGACCCCATCGACATAAAAAATTGCTTCTGCGACATCCAATAGATAGCGCCGTTCAACTGACCTGTGCAGTGCCTTGATATTGCGCCGCAGTTTGAACCAATTTTGTTGAACCCGTAAACGAACGGAGGCCCGATGTATTGCATCGCCCAAAGGTCCAAATCCGTCCATAAAAGACCTTGTTGTGGCCCTTGAATACCCGCAACTATCTTAGAACCCGTTGGGATGCGATAAGACCCTGCCTGATTTGTCGGTGTTGCATTCCATTGAGTAAAGTCCCCAATGTCAGACCAACGGATAAGGAGAGGATCCGGCGATAGCGTAAACGACGATCCATAAGCAATAACTTGGCGCTCAGGCATTGCCACAAAAATACCGCTGTTAACGAGGGGAGCATTGCCGCCAACAATTTGAGCTGTTTGAAGTTGCCCACTTGGATCCCAATAATAAATTGCTCCTCCGGCTGGACAGGCAATAAGATCTTGTCCAAAGTTATCGAGCGTCCAGTCAGTTGTTGTAATTGGCGTACCGGGTACACTGGGTTGTGTTGTGCCGACGCCGAAGCCGCCTGTTCCATAACCGCCAACGCCAAAACCTGTACCTGCGGGCTGTGGGCCTAAGGCAATATAAAACGTCGATTGAATTTTACCGTTATTAATATATGCACTTGCGCCGGAAGTGGCAGTATTTTGCGCCGAAAAAGTAAATACGCTTGTCGATGTAACGGAAGAAACCGTATAAAGCCCCGATAACGTAATACCACCAACCGCTGTTGGTACACCAATATAGAATTGATTTCCAACGCCGTATCCATGATTGGCTAATGTAACCGTTACAATTTGAGACCCAGATGTTGTGGTAAAATAATAAGAAACGCCAGGGGTATAAGGCGAAGCAAAAGCATTATTGGATGCAAGAATTGAGTAATTAGCGCCGTATTGGATAGTGCCAGAAACCGTTTGCGAGCCCGTAGCCGTGCTTGCAAAAGACACAGACGTTGTGGATGATGCCGTAACAACCCAATTACCGTTATAAGCGGATGGCGTGACGCCGTTTATTGAAATGATTGATCCCACAGGTGGCGCAGCGGATTGCGCCGGAAACGTAATTGTTGCCGTAGTTCCCGTTCCGCTAGCAGTGCTTGTCGCAGCAGTTACAGCAACGGAAGACGAATAAACAGGATAAGGCCCGTTTAAAATCAAGCCACCAACTGCAACGGGCGTGACATAATCAACGTAATCTAATGTTGACGCGATGAGGCCGTAATCAACGACTTGAATGACGTTTGATCCGTTGGTTGCAGTGAAATTAGGCGTTGAATTGGTAACGGTAGTTTGGGGCGTAATGTTGATTAAGTTTCCGCCAGTTAACACATCCAAAGAAGATTCAGCGCCAATGCCAAGATGATTAATAGCATTAAGATCGGCCCAACCTTTAAGAGCGCGGATTTTTGAATTTATAGCTGAAGTATAATAAGCAATCCAACCGCCAAGTTTTTGCGCTAGACCATAGCCGTTACGTTCGGGCAAAAATCGAACAAGTTGAGATGATGAATACGCTGCTTCATTCAACGCAGGGGTTGTGTTTGTTTCGACGCCTGGTTTTAATTTAATCGTGTTATGGGGCATAACTATCCCCTATTTGGCGTAGCAGCCGGCGCTGGCGAATAAGACGACCATGCCGAAGCTTCAAATTTTTTCCTATTTTCTTCAATTAGGGCGCTTGTTTTTAGCACCTGATATTGATTTTCATAACTTTGGGCCATTTGCGGATCA
>Ga0007834_1000348_pt1 | contig 15039 bp, 22 predicted proteins | sample CryBogCBE06Nov07_FD_71233 | JGI IMG/M metagenome (GOLD analysis project Ga0007834, IMG submission 71233) | Freshwater microbial communities from Crystal Bog, Wisconsin, USA - CBE06Nov07 | ecosystem: Environmental > Aquatic > Freshwater > Lake | place: Crystal Bog, Wisconsin, USA | collected...
GGCGACCTTGAAGGCCGCTCCTGTGTTGGTGTTGTCGTATGCCATAGTGGTTGATTTTGTTTTTAGCGTTCGTCGAATCGCATGAATGATTCTCTAAACTCAAGTGGGATTCTAGCCCTGCCACACGCCCTTGCAAGCTTTATATTTAAAAACCATCCGAAGGGTTGTTCTTGCTCCCTCTCGATGACTAAAAATAAATCGCAGTCGTGTTCGATTGCTCTTGACTCACGGCTCGCGCCCTCCGCATTGAGTTGCGTCAAGGCAATGATCGTGATGCCAAGCTCCTTCGCAAGCTGTTTCAATGTCCTACTTGCTTCTGCAACTTGACGCTCACGGCTGTCCTTGCGATCAGTCGGGGAGAGGAGTTGGATATAGTCAACAACAATTATTCTGGTCTTGTGGACGGCGCACATCCGGCGCATTGCGGCTCGGAGTTGCAACGGATTCACATCCCCTTCGTCTCGGATAAAGATTGGGAGGGCCGATGCTTGGTTTGCGGCAAAGCCAATCTTTTTAATGTCGGCGGCTGTTGGCTCCTTGGAAAGAACGCCGATGTCAACGCCTCCGTAGCTCGACACAAAGCGGTCAAACAATTCGCCAGCACTCATCTCAAGAGAGATGAAGCCAACTGGATGTCCGGCGTTAGCCGCCCTGCTTGCCATGTTGACAGCCATGCTTGTCTTGCCGCCTTTTGTAGCGGCTCCGATCACGATCAGTTGCCCCTCTCGGAATCCTCCAGTGATGTCATCCAGCGGCTTGAATCCAGTAGTTACGCCAATGAGCTTTCCTCGGTTCTTGAATATCTCCTCGTAGGTATTGATTCGGTTAAGCGCAACCTCCTTAAGAGATTCGATCCTGCCCTTGCTTTCGGCATCGGCTGCTACTGCTACCAGAGCCTTCTGCACAACTTCTGATAACTCCCCAGCCATTGCTGGATTGTTGGCAGAATCAATGATTCGTTCAGCGGCAGAGATAGCCAACCTAGCTGTGTGCTTGTGGCGAAGAATCTCCAAATAGCTCTCCCAGTTGGAAGTGACCGCAGGAGATAGAAATGCGTCCGTAAGAACGGCGGCCCCCCCAATCATGTCGAGGGTTCCGGCGTTGCTCATATGGTCGGTAAGCGTTACTAGGTCGCAGTCCTTGCCCTCCTTCCATAAATCCAAAGCAGACTCAAAAATCCTCCTGTGGTCTGGGTGAAAGAAAAGCTTGGGACTAGCAGTATCAGCGGCCTCGTTAAGGATGCTAATGTTCTGGATAACGCAGGACAGGAAAGCCTTCTCTGCGTCTAATGCTGATGGTATTTCAGTTGGCATTTTTCTTCTTCCTCTTTGGCTCCGGCTTTGCGGCTTGCAATGCCCAGTAAAGCTCAACTTGCTTCTGGAAGACAAACCATTCTTTCGATAGGTCTTCGCGCCAGACAACTTCAAAGTCGCCTTCCTCTTCCTTGCCGATACGAACGATGGCATGATTGGTGATTTGATTTATAGCATTAAATCCAGCCATCTCTTGATTGAAATTCCATAACTCCGCATACCCAGCGCATTGCCTCCAATAGCTTTCGCTGATCTTCTTGGAGGTCTTGAAATCAATCAGAACATGATCTCCATTCGGCTTCTTGGCGATAAGATCAATGGTTCCTCCGTACTTGTAAGCCTCATTTACAAGTTGAATCTCCGTTGCAACCTTCGTGAGATTCTGATCCTCCCACCAGTCTACAAACTTGTTGTAGCATAGGAGAGCCTTATCAATGTCCGCTTGGCTGTAGTCTTCCAGATCGGCGACCTGTCCGTTGAGATAGCACTCAATCAAGAAGTGCGCGATAGTACCAATGTCAGCGGCCTTATCTCGCTCCTTGCGGTAGTCCTTGCCCTCTCGACCAAGGTTCCAAGCCCAGTGGATCAATGCTCCGGCATCGTCCCCAAGCTTGCAGATTGTGCTTCCTCCCGGCACTTGGGTTCCATCGGCTAGATGGTATTTTTGATGAGGCGCATTACGCACCAGTTTTGTTTTTTCCATGCGCTACTGGTACGACGACTCTAATTCGTTGTCCAGAACATATTTTTCCCAATCATCAGAATTTTGTGATTGACTTCCAGTAGCGTTCCCCAAGCCATTCTGGTTCACAAAAAGCTCGACAAGGAGTGAAAGAGCATCGGCTCTGTCTGGCGAGTTCCCCTTGGTGCGCTTCTTCAAATCCTTCTTGGATTCTAGCAGGGTCTTCTCGTTCTTGAGCGAGTAGATACGAGCGCATAGCTCCCTAGCAGTCTGATCGTCCATGCCCCTCATGCGTCCCGCCATGACCACAACCTTGATCTGGCTCCATAGTTGCGTGACTCGATTGCTATAGACTTGCTTGGCTGGGCGCGGATCTTCCACGCTGATTGGAGCATCCGTAGCGGCTCCACCAAAGCTCACGCGCAGGAATCCATTCTGCCATCTCTGGCTTATAATATCAGCTATACCGGCTCCAGCACCCGTTGCGTCAAGAGCAAAATCTTCTGGATCTACGCCACGCTTTTCCAGCTCGTTAATCGTCTGGTCTGCCACTTGGTAGAACAGCGGGTAGTTGGGATCATCCATGAGGTTAAGGCGCACAACCTCCGTAAGCTCAATCATCACTTGGTTGTCTTCAGCCTTGCCCACTTTGGCAAAGCGAAGGATACAATCGTCGCCATCGGTGGTAAATGCAGGGTCAAGGGCGGCGATAGTCTTGATGCCACCTCCAGCCCAAATGACTTTTTCCCTAGCCTTGCCCTCGGCAATCATTGCGCTGTCAAGGATAGTATTCCTTGCTCCAGACTTGCTCCACATTCCACGGCAATAGCTATTCCATTCTAGGCTTCCCTCGCCGAAGTTCTTGCGGATGATCTCCACATTGTCTTGGGAGAATAGATAATGATAAATGATTCTTCCGGCCTTGACATTCGGGGACTTTAGCCCATCAAACCTAACGCAAACGCCGGACTTTGTTTCCCAATGCTCGTCATCATCGCCAATGCTTCCCCATCCCATGCGAGGCTCACAGAATAGCCCATGAGGATCGAACATGGATGATGCGTTAGCGATTGCAATGAAATGATAAAAGTCCGTACCAACTTCCAAGTTCGCCCTAGCGGAGAATACGGCAGGATTGGTCTGTGCCGCCTCGTCAACCATGATGACCATGCGGGGAAGGTGAACACCCTGCAACTTACCTACGGCTTGTTCTACAGCCCCAGAATCGACGGCTAGGGCTATGATAGAGCTTCTATCGTCTCCCTTGTTGAATTGGATCTTGGTCTGGGAGTCCACAACATTAAGCCCGAATAGAGGAACTGCTGGACGCACGAACCGCATCATTTCAGACCATATACGCCCTCGGAGGGAGGGAACAGTTGTGGAGGTTAAAGCAACGCGAGTTCCCATCGGTCTAGCCAGATACTCAACTAGGGAAAGGAGGGTGAATGTAAAGGTCTTGCCAGCGGCGGCGCACCCAGTAACGCCAATCTCCCTGTAGCTAGTCCATGCCCATAGAGCTAATTCATTCCAATCATTCCACGACTTGATGACATCGGGCCATAGCATTGCAATGCAATGCTTGATATGTTGCCCCCTGCTTATACCGCTGATGCGAGAGGGATCGGCATCAGCCACCATCAACAACTCAATCTCTAATTGAGTTATTGATGGATGCTTGCTGAAGTCTAATCCGTATGTCTGGAGCTTCATAAAGTTTGGGGCGAGGTGCTACTAACACCCCGCCCCTGCCGGATATAGGAGTGCGGCAAATTAACGAAGCTGGGAGCGGATAGCGTCAAGAGCAGACTTGGGCTTTCCACGGGTTTCGCCCTCTGTATCGGAAGTAGATCCCTTGGTAATCCTTGGCTGGACTTTAGCATCCTGTGCTGCTCGGTTCTTGTACTTGGAAAGCTCTGCCTTGAGCTTCTCGTTCTCGGCAACAGCCTCCCTTGCGATAACGGCAAGAAACGGAGCAACCGTCATCTCATTCGCGGAAGCATTCCCATGAATGATGTTCTTTGCGGCCTCGATACGAGCGTTAACTGCATTGTCATGCTCTGCATCACCAGTCAGCTTGAAGAAGTCGGTCTTCTGCGCCAAGTGGTTTTTAACTCGATCAAAGTTCTTATTGATGAGTTCTAGGGTTTGACTCTTCTGCTGCTGTTCTGCTGCCTGTAGCTGATTAGCAGTTGTTCGATAATCTGTGAGAGCTGTTTCCAGATTTCCTCGTTTAGCATCGGCATCGTTAACAAGTTGGAGGAATGCAGCCGCAGCCGCACCGCCTCCGAAGGATTCGTCGATGAAGCTAATCCGTTCACGCCCCTTAAGCGATAGAGCTTTCTCTGCAATGCTCTCATCCTCGCCAATCTCCTTTGCGAACTCGGTAGCCTTTGCAATAGCATCTTGGTAGGGTTGTTCATATTTCTCCTTGAATTTTGGGGAACGCTCAAAAGCAGTACGCTCAAGCTCCCCCTCTAGTTTCTCCAATTTCTCACGATATTGAGCAACTTCACTATCCTTTGCCTTGAGGGACTCTTCATAAGCCTCTGCCTTCTTGCGAAGCTCTGCGATGTTGTCCTCCTTGGACTTCTTGCCTTTGGGCTTTTCCTCGACAACTGGCTCTGGGTCTTTGGTGAGATCCAGATCGGAGATGTCAAAGTCGTTAGTTGACTCAACCTTGGACTCACTCTTGACTTCCTCTTTAACAGGCTCCTCCTCAACAGGGCCGGAGTTCTTGCCATCCATGTTGTTAAGGAAGTCTTGGATGTCAACATCCTTAACTTCATCAAACCCCGCGGGGGTTCTCACAACGGGGGGAGCCTCCTCAACAAGATTGTCGGGAAGCGCATCAAGGCTCTTAATATCCATCTTGGGGATATTGGGCTTCTTGAGTTGTTTATTCAGTACGCTCTCAAAGTTGTCGTCAACTGGAGCGTGTTGGGTGGTGGCGATCACGGGATCGGCACTAATCGTGGTTGGGTTGGTGTCTGGCATAAATTAAAATTCGTTTCCTGTGTAGGAAGGTTCAATGTTTGCAATCTCCTCATGCACAATGCAGAGGTCTTGAAGATCTCGGATGATAGAAGCCCTGCCGCTATCAAATCCAAATAGGACAGAGGCGTTGCCAGCATGAGTAGTGATAGCCGCAGTATTACCTAATACCTATGCGGCAGTCATTTCGTTCACAACAGACAATGCCTGCTGGATGATAGGAAGCGATAAAGCCTCCTTTAGCTTTGGAGCGAGGGTTGTATCTCGCTTCCATTCTTCATATGTCATTTTGCGTATTTAGGTTTTTTGCCATATTTCTTTATGGCAATAATTTCATTAAAACATTTATCTGATTGAGAAAAAGATTCTCCGTTACTAAAACTTCCGCACTTAAAATAGTTTGGCTTTGTTTTAAGTCTAGGGGCTTTGCAACAATAGCAGAATTTTGTCATAGTAGGTCTTTTTGTTCTGGCATCTCATCGTCGGAGAAAATGATGTCATTATCTTCGGCGTTATGAATTTCGTTAAGGGCTTCAATAACTGCATCCGTATTGATATGCAAGCCAAATCCTTTAACTCCTTCGGCGTGTTCTCGGCAGCTTTCGATAGCCTCCTCAATAGTATCGCCAATTCCGATAACATCTCCGATCTCGCACATACGGACACCTTCGGTCGGGATGATATATCCCTGTCCCTCGATTTCGGCATAGTTGCGCCACTTAACCCATTGGCGAACTTTCGGATCAACGGCTACAGGACACCAGCGTTCCTCTGCAAATGAAGAATGGATGATGGCCAAGGCTCCGTATTTAGCCCTCCAGACAGGATCGACTAGGATGCCGTTAGCTCCGGCCTCCACGATCTCGCCCACATTCTCAATCATCTCCCAGTACAGGGCAGAAGGAGGGGCGGGGCATCGGGTAGTAAGGTCGATAAGATAAGGAACTCCTTCGTCAGTAACTCTGATTTCAGTTGAGAAGAATTGAGCGTAACCAGAGGCTTCCAAGAACGGAGCCAGCTTCTCATTAACGACCTTAACTGGTTCTGCCAGTTTATCGTAGTCTCTCACCGCCCCAAGGTATCCCTTGTCCTTTACTTCAACGCCAGTCAAGCAAGTAGTAGGGAACTCCCCATTGACGCAATACCCGTCATAGCCAGCTTCCACTACGGAATCCACCTTATGTTCGCAGACAAAGGGAAACACCTCGGAAGCCCCGCCTAGCTCCAACTCCAACTCTGCGAGTCGGGGTGCGGCTAGTTCATAAGACTCTGCCCCAAATGTTTCAGCTACGCCTCGGAATCCCGAAATCTTAATGTAGATGTCGGGGTTTTCCTTAATGTATTGCCGGAGAGCGGTCATTCCTGTGACCAACTCGCACTTTCCAACAGGGAGTCCAAGCTCTCGCATAGTCTCCTTTGCCCTCCAACGCTGGACTTCCAGCTTCTCGCCTAGGCCAGCACCCCAGACTTTATAGCCGTGGGAACGGAGCCATTCAGCAAGTTGGTAGAATCCAACATCGGGGAATACAATAAAGTCCACATCGTCAACGAGCCTCCACATATCCTCAACTCGCTCAACTCCTCGCAGACCAGTACCCACCATAGCAGGGCCGTGTTTAGGGAAGGAGCGGTCAGCATAGGGAACGAAATAGAAAACCTCATGGTCTTCAGCTAGTCGTTCTGCGAAGGCTGTAAAAAGCCCGTGGTCAATTACCAAACACTTACTCATTCTCTTTCTCCATTTGTTCTGCCTGTAGATCCCTAATTGAAAGGATTAGATATTTATGCGCTAACGCCAGTTCAGAATCCTTTCCGTGGAAGGTTCTATGGTAGAGGTAGCGATCATAGATAAGGCTAACGATTTGTTCCGTAGCTTCCAACTTCCCCGCATCGAAGGGGTGCGTTTCCATTTTTGTTTTTAGGTTGTTTTGTTTTATCGGCAATTCCAAGCTCGCAAGGATTTGTTAATCCTGCTGTTGGGATCGCGCTTCTTTTCTGGGCTGGTCATCTTTGCTTTCATTCCTTTCATCCTAGCGCAGAAAGAGGCTTTACGCTTCTTATCGGCTTCGGACTTTGGGTGAGGAGCAGGAGCCTTTAGGTTCCCGCCATGAGCCTTATTGTAAGAGGCCCGTCCTTTTGCGTTAAGGCCACCTTTAGGGTTCTTGCCTTCTTTTCTTTGCCATGCTTCGCTCATATTTAGGGTTGGATTGCTCCGTATTTTTGGGCAGTTTGGAGGCGGTTAACCATCATCTTTTGGGCGGTCTTGGCATCCTGTAACTGCATTTGGTGTTGGGCTTTGGCTTGCTTGATTTGAGCATCGTTTTGGAACTTCATGCGGTCAAGCTGAATTTTATTCATCGCAACAAGGGTCTTCGGATCTTGCTGACTCGCCTGCGCCTGTTGCTGTTGAGCCGCCTGTTCCTGCTCGTTAATCTGCTCTGCGAACTTCGCCATCTGATCGGCGATCTTCATCAGTTCAGAAAGCTGTTCGTTCATCTCGTCGTACTGTTGTTTGCGAGTAGGATCTTCTTCCATGTACTTGAGATGGGTGAGCATATGAGGGATAAGAGCCTGCATAGCCTTATCTCCCATACGAGGATCAAGCTGTTTCTCCTGTACTGCCTTAACAAGCTGTCCGGCGAACTGCATATGGACGGTAAGGTGAGTGAAGTGATTCTGATCTGGATCAATAAGAACCTGTCCTCCTTGCTGAAGGGCATTGTTCTCAAGGGAAGCAATCGAGAGATCGTTGCCATCTGGCTTGGTTTCCTCTGGGATGCCGAAAGTCTCCACCCCAGTTTGACCAGCAATCGCGGCAATATTAGCGTTGATAACCCGCTTGCGGTTTGATTCTGGCAACTGGGGCAGATATTCGCTAATCAGTTCCATTGCCTGCATACGGGCGGCAGAGCTACCTTGTCCGATAGAGCGGGTAGCCTTAACGCTCTCAATGTCGAGCAAAGCCCCAGCGGGAACTCCTCGATCCATACAAGCCTTCTGGAAGCGCAGGGCTTCTGGGCCTCCATGATCCTCTTCGATTAGATTAGGATTAGATGCGCGACGATAAACCTCGGCATAATGAACATCTAGGGTCTGGAGATAAATCTCGGAAAGGACATTGGTAAGTCGGCTCTTCTCGCCAATCTCAAACTCAACTTCCTTATTGCCCTTCTTGCGCCCGCCGCCACCAGATACCGTAGGTGCAAAGCGACCAGTATTGTCGCTCTCCGCTCCTTGGAAGAAGGCGGCAGTCTGCATTGCGGCAGATAGGTTGGGGCTGACATTCTGCTGAACGAGGTTAAGACCCGGAGGCAGGATGCGATAAGGCCCAATCTGAACGGTCTTTAGCTTTTCTGCATCAGCCGCAGTCTGGGGCTGGAACATTGTGCAGGAGGACAGGATAACGCCTTCCATGAGGGCGTTAAGCATCCTGTTGTTAGCCTCGCCAAAGGCAAAGGCTTCCTGCCCTAGTCCTCGGACACCATGATAAAAGCCATTGCCAACACCGTTAAGGAATACAGTAAAAGCATTTGAGAACTTGGCATATCGAGACGGCTTGGCGCAGAGCCATTCAGTAGAATTGAGACGATCAAAAATGTAATGGGAAATGCGACCATCATACTCTTTGACATACATATGAGCCACTTTGATAATCTTGGACTTCGCATAGCTGTAGTATAGAGCATTGTTCTTGAGTTCCTTCTGATACCATTCCCAAGGACGACGCTGATCCTGCTCATCCACCCTAGCCGACATGATAGCCTCTCGGCATTCCTCAACATCCCATCCTCCACGGGAGGCGGCTTCCTCGTCTTCGATATAAGAGTAAAGCTGTTCGCAATACATCTCATCCAGAACATAACAGAACTCCCAGTTGTTCCAATCTACTTTAACTCCCTTGGGAACAACGAAAGCCCAAGGTTCAAGGGCTTTGGCCCTCCAGTCAACTCCATCTGGGAAATACATTGGCCCTTGTCCATGAATAACCAACTGCTTCTGACAGACTTGGTGCTGGGCTAGGAAGTTGGGGTTATCGCGCTCTAGGAGCTTGTGAAACTCATCAGAGATGATTCGGCTCCATTCCTCCCGCTTGCCCATATCCTTGCCATATTGGGTCTTAATAGTGGCGTAATTGGGAACGGAGGTGAGGATGTCAAAGTAGGGGATAACCGCATTTTCCACTTTAGACCTAGCGTGACCCCAGTTGACATTGATTCGGTCTGCCTGCCCTGCCTCACGAAGCTGTTGCTCGTTGTAGGGAGGGTTGCCGTCAATCATCCCTTGGATCTGGGAACGTCGATAAGAGGCAATCTGATCGTCATCAATCAGCTCATAAAGCATAGACCTAGCCGCACCAGCAGATTCAATCCTCGTTTTAGGAGGTTTTTCGCCTACATTGGGGTCGTCTAGTCCAAAGGTAATCATATGTGAAGTTCAGATTGTGCCGTGTTAAGGTCTGGGTTTTTTAACCAGCACCAGTTAGGGCGGCTCTCTGTTGTCGCTGATTTCTCTCCAGAAAGCAAGATATTTCTCTTGACATGAACAATAGCCTCATTTCGGCATCCACAGATACCGCAGTTATGCAACCTGCTATCAGAGGAGGTTTTACGGGTTCCTTTGACCTTGGCAACCAGTTCAGTAACTTGCCTCATAGCCCCGCATCCCATGCAGAAGTTAGATGGTTTGTTCTGATAACACCTAGCACAGATAGCCGCCCTCTGGTTGGCTTCGTCCTGCGAGACAAAGACATCCTCCCCCTTTAGGGTTTCTATAGCCATTTTGTACAGGGAGGTGATTCCCTTAACGATGTTTTCAGCCGTGATTAGATTCTCTGGGTTTTGAGGCACTCCATCCACATAGGTACACCATCCTTCGGGGAGTTGCTTACACATCTGATCCTCCACCCTCTCTTGCCAGTCGTCCGGCAGGGGGATGTTGTTATCAGCGTAGTGCTGGCGAATCCTAGCGAATAGCCCTGCAAGGGTATGCTCGTTAGCAATACGATACCCCGTCTCTGGTACGGTAAAGCGATAAGACCCCGGAGGAACGCTGTCGCCTCTTATGATCCGTTGCCTAATCATCTCCCTTGATAATCTCCAAGGCCTGCTTCATTCCTGCATGAAATCCATCTAGGAATGCAGCCGCCATATACTCTCTATGGCCTTCTGCGCTCCCGTGGTTGCTGCTGTAGGTACGAACACCCTTGGTATCGAACCAAGAATTAAAAATATCAGCCGCAGATTGTATTTCTTTCATATAATTTTTCTCCTTTTTAGTTCATTGGTTTTTTTAGACAAGTCTTTCATTTTAATTCTTCTGGTTGTTCATCATGCCAAGGAATCTCTTCCTCGTCATCATCGGGTAGGTAGTTTGGGGGAGGGACTAATACTATATTTAAGGTGCTTGATTGCTGTGCCAATGTTTTCTCCAATTCCGTCAACAAATTCTTCTTTCCAATGGGGAAAGTGGGCGTGGAGCAATTCATGGGCGACGACATCTGCGAGGTGACATTTGTGCTTGCGGTTGATAATGACTCGGCGATTTTCATAATCACATATTCCTTCATTCGCCTTGCCCTTCGTTTTGCCAGCATCTCCCCAGCCATATTGCCAAGTTCTTCCAGCGATTTGAAGTTTGCCAACATATTCCCATTTGTCTTTCATGTCTTTGGAAATGTAAAGAAGATAATGGCGGTAGTGAATGCTAGGAGCATAAGCCCCATTTCATTTTCCCATGTCATGTGTTTCTCTTGGGTAGGATCATTCCCTTGCGCTCGATATAATCAACATTGTTATCTCCAGAGAGCCTCCATTCGATTCCTCCAGCGTTAAGGTCATCAATGACCCTTTGCATGAATTTAGCGTCTCGCTTATTGCCATATTCATATGGCCCTGCAAGGACGGCATAATCTTCTTCGATATAGTATTCTGATGGTAGTTTCTTCATTTTGTTTTGAGTATTCGATAATGTTTGACTTTTCTTACTGCTCTAGCCTGTTTTACATAAAATTCCTGCATTTCCATATATCCATATTTCAATGCTTCGTTAATGTGCTCGATTGTGTCGCTTCTGTCACGACCTCTTTCGTCTGCCCATTGTGCTGATGTCTTGAATCCTTCTGGGACTTTTTCAGCCTTTTTGTTTTTGATTGCGGCAATCATTTCCGCAAACTGATTTATAGAAGGATCGCATCCAATCTTTGTATTCTTCTGTATTTTTTTGCCATTCATAGGGGGAGCCTCCATTCGTCTGCAAAAGTTGGTCTAGTGAGGAGCCACACGGCTGAATCTCTTGGGCCAATCTCTCCATAAACCATTCCCTGTCTCCATCCGAGGGTTGCCCGTCTCGCCTTACTATACTCCATAGATCCGCGAGTTGTGAGAGTTCCTGCACAGAATCCGCTGCTCTCTTTAATCGTTCTTCCTTCTGCCATTTGGCTTCTGTGGGTATGCCCAAAAATAACATTCCCTCCATACATCTCTGCCATATCCCTAGCGGAGTTCTCATTATAGATCGTACCATGCGTGAAGGTAACATTGCCAATAACGAGTTTTTGAAAAACTCCGTCATATGGTATGCGCCTACAGCCAATCTCAACAAACGCCTTGTCGATGTAGTCGGTGGCTTGCTGGGCGGCATATGCGACGAGTGCGTTATTGCTATTAAGGAGTCTGGGAATGCGATCCTCATGGTTTCCATCCAGCACATGAGTTGGTCGATACTTTCGCAGAAACGCAATGCCGCCATCAATATCGGGGGCAACTGGCTCTGATTCATCTGAACTTCCAGCCGCACCAGACCGAAATGCTGTGGTGTCGCACCAGTCTCCAAGATGAACACATATTTCGGGCTTCCACCGATCACGCATTTTGAGTACCGCATCCACCGCAGTTGGATCTGCGTACTTCCCGTGGGAGCAGGAGATGGCGAGAAATCTCTCATATTTGGTAGCAATATGGGGGGCTTTCGCCCCCCTTGTTTTAGGCTTTGGTTTTTTCACTTTTAAGCATCTTGTTTGCAGATTCAACCTTCTTTGCAAATTCAATATCTTTGCAATAGGAAGATTGTTCTGGTGCGGTGAATGTTGTGATTAGATCTAGCCTCAAGAATGGAATCCAATTTCTCCAAGACCATGCATTTTTAATGGTGTAAACTGTCTTGCCCTTCTTTGCGGTTCCACAAGAGTAGAAATCTCTATTCCTATCCCAAGCAGGAGAGCCGCAACAGGAGCATTTACAAATGCTAAACCAAGGAGACTCTGAACACACAAAGTCTGAAGTAGACATTTCAAATGGATTACTCATTAGGAGTAATTGTTACGATCTCCCACTTGGAGGGATCTTTCTTGGATGGGCAGACTCCCGCATCCACAAGGGTTCCAGCAGTACCAAGCTCCGTAGCTAGGTTAAACAGCTTCTCGTCGAAGGTCATCGTCTCCATAACCTTGCCATTGTCGTTGAACTCAATGGCATAGAGAACCCACTTCTTCGGGCTACCTTCCTTGCTCTGGGCGGCAATCTTGGTATTGGTCGGGAGAACTCCCCTCCAAGTTGCAGTCACATTTCCAGCAGGACGAACTGATGGATTGCGATCCATAACCTTCGCTACGGCTGGACGAGCCTCTTCCTTCTTGGCAAGCCCAGAGGAAACATTGCCATCGTCATCATCCTCCGTAGCAAGGCCAAGAACGGCTGCTAGGGCGTAGCGACGAGCGTAGGTGATAGCAGATCCAACTCCCTGTGGGGACTGATCCTTGAGGGGAAGGAGAAGGGTTGTGGAAGTGCTATATCCAGACTTGTGAAGGACTGTGGTTTCAACTCCAGCCGTCCCCTCCATGAACAATGGCTGTTGCTGGATAGCAAGGCCATACTTGGCAAGGACTGGACGGGTCGCATCAACGATTGCATCCAACGGAGCATACTTGGATTTGAAGTATGGGTTGGCGGCTGTCTTGGGAACATTAGATAGTTCCCCGATTGCGGCTACGAGAGCCTCGCTATATGCAATCTTTGCAGTTTGGTTCTGCATTGCATATTCAATTTCTTCGATTGCCTGTTCTGGTGTCATTTTCATTTTTGGTTGTGTTTTTATTTATCCTCTATCGTCTACCTCGATCATCGAGTCGTCGATAAAGGAAATTGCTTCGTCTAGGGTTTCTCGTAGTTCCTTGAGAGATTCAAGCAAAATCTCAAATTTCTCTTCTGGCATGAGCGGAGGATTTTCCATTAGTGCTTGGCGATAAATACGGCGAAGAACGCAACGACTGAAAGCGCAACTGCGAAAGTAGCGATCCAGTACAGGACATTGAGGCGTTCTGCAATAGTTTCGACATTCTCTGCGAGGGAGTCGATGTCGATTTTGTTGTGGCTTGTTTGGAGTTGGACTGATGCGAGTCGGATTGAGATTTCATCCTGCTTGCTGATTTTGGGTGCTTTAGGTTTGGTTGTTTTGGTTGTCATAACGATGGGGTTTGTATTGGTTGGGGTGGGGAATGTCGAGAATTATTTTGAGAAATTTTTCATGATTCCATCTAGGTAGATGGATGCTTGATTAGAAGGCCACTCGGTGATGGCTGTGTTGATGGCGGCGATAAGGGTATCATTTAACCCCTTTAGCCTTTTGAACTCGGAATACTCCGCCGATTGCTTGCGGAGCTTGTCTCCCGCAAGGAGCAGTGCTTCGTCTAGCTGTTCTTTTTCTTGTTCGTTTTTCATGCCGCACTTGTGGTCGCAATTTGCGACCAGTTCAAGAGAAATCTTTTTTTATTTTTTGCTTGACGGGTGTTGTGAATAACCCCTATGTACCCCATACTATCTCCTGCGGAGAGCAACTAGCTTATCGCTTTTCTCAAGGCTGCAGCTCGATTAACCCATCCATTTACAAATTTCTGTGATCTTGGTCTATCTCTTCCTATCTGACGATATTTATCAATACGAAGATCCAAAAACTTATTCACATCTCCATTTGATTCTTTCAAAAATTCACTAGCTCTTCCAACTCCAAGGTTGACGGCTGTATCAAAGAAAACCCAGTTGAGAGGGTAGGGAAGATGGTCGCATCCACAACGGAGCCATTCACTCCAATAGATCTCGATAGCTTGATCTTCTGTGAGATTCTTGATGTCAACATCCTTGTGTGATCGTTGATCTATACCATACTTGGTAGCCCCGCCGGGATCATCTGGGTCGTTCTCGTATGTAGTCCCCTCCCACTCCCAAAGGAACGGAATGACCTTATTGCGAAAAAGGGCCGTCATCGTAGTATTTTGCCTTGTGGCAACGCTGGTTCACGACCACATCTGGAGCTTCCTCATTGGAGTCGATATGTTCGTCTTCATCAATGTTCTGAAGAGCCGTTACGGCTTTCCAGTCCATCACGGCGGTTCCTGTAATCAGAGTAGTCACAACCGCACCAAAGAACATCACGACCAAGTTTGCGAGTTCTACGATCTCCTTCGCCGCCTCCGCATGAGTCAGAATTAGGAATGCAGAACCACCGAAAACAAGCAGAACACACAGCGATCCGAAAATTGCATATATGCACTTTTTCGACTCCAGAGGTTTCTGCTCTAGCTTCGATTGGATTACACTTTGACGAGAACGGCCCATGTTGCTCCAAAGGTTATAACACCCACCCCGATAGAAATGAGGATGGAGAATGGTAGAGCAGGGGGATAGATGGTCGTAATGATGATCGTAGAGAACTGGAAGAACACCAGACCAGCCAAGATACCAGCGGCAAGAGAAAGCGCGAATAGGAGCCTTTCAGCCACCTTCTTCCAGTAGTCCCTGCTGGCATTAGCAACTGCTAGATCTTTCTTTGCCTTGTTCAACTCTCCAGCCTGTGCGTCGATAGCAGACTGGACTACTGCAAGCTCTTTCTTGGCTAGCTCTGCCTCATTCTGCGCCTCATGCGTGAGCCTGCGCTGATGCTCCACGGTCGCAATAATGTCTGCCTTGGTAATGGTGGAAGCCACCATCGCAGGGGTGGTGAGGATCATGGCTAGGAGGAGTAGTTTCTTCATTAGTGGGATTTGAGCCATTGTTCCAC
>Ga0007834_1000351_pt1 | contig 14936 bp, 12 predicted proteins | sample CryBogCBE06Nov07_FD_71233 | JGI IMG/M metagenome (GOLD analysis project Ga0007834, IMG submission 71233) | Freshwater microbial communities from Crystal Bog, Wisconsin, USA - CBE06Nov07 | ecosystem: Environmental > Aquatic > Freshwater > Lake | place: Crystal Bog, Wisconsin, USA | collected...
ACCATCCTGCTCGACGGCAAGCCCGTGCTGTTCCGTTCACCCATCGACGCACGCCGCGCCGGCATTGAGACGGTCTACCAGGATCTCGCGGTAGCCCCGGCCATGACGATTGCCGAGAACCTTTTCCTCGGCCGCGAAATTCTCAGGGCCAACCCGCTGGCCCGGTTCCTGCGTCTGCTCGACAAGCGCGCGATGCTGGACCAGGCGGTGCAGCGCATGCAGGAACTCAAGGTCGGAATCCGCTCCATGACCCAGGCTGTTGAAACACTCTCGGGTGGCCAGCGCCAATGCGTGGCAGTGGCGCGTGCCGCCGCCTTTGCGCAGCATGTGGTCATCATGGACGAGCCGACGGCCGCCCTGGGGGTGAAGGAAGGCAACATGGTGCTGGAAATGATCAGGCGCGTGCGCGACAAGGGCCTGCCCGTCATCCTCATCAGCCACAATATGCCCCATGTATTCGAAGTCGCAGACCGCATCCATATCCAGCGCCTCGGAAAGCGGGCCGCTGTCGTCAACCCCAAGGCCATCAGCATGAGCGACACCGTTGCCATCATGACCGGGGCCAAGCTGCCCAGCGAATTGCCCGAGGCTGCCCATGCTTAAAGGCATCGATCCCCTGCTCAGCCCCGACCTTCTGCATTTGCTTGCTTCCATGGGCCACGACGAAAGCATTGCCCTGGTCGACGCCAATTTCACCGCACAGAGCATCAGCCAGGGAAAACAGCTATTGCGTCTGCCGGGAATCCCCATGCACCTGGCCATGCAGGCGGTGTTGTCGGTCTTGCCCTTGGTAGCTGACGAGGTCCACCCGGTCGCATTCATGCATGTCAGCGGCAAGCCCGAAGCCTACCGCTCGGCCCTGCAACGTGAGGTGCTCACCAGCCTGGTGGACCCGCTTTTGCTGTCCGGGCAAAGCGCCGAAGCCGTGGAACGCTACGCCTTTTACGAGCGCGCCCGCAAGGCGCTGGCAATTGTGGTCACCGGCGAGCTCCAACCTTTTGCCAACTTCATTGTGCGCAAAGGGGTTCTAGGCGAGCCCCTGAGGCCATGAACGCCGTACCCTCCGCGGAGGAAGTGGAGCCAGCCTCGGTGCCTTCCGGCCACGCCCGTGCGCCGGTGGCCCAGCGCGGCTCCAATCACGTCGGCATGCGCCAGTTCAATGAGCGCGTGGTGCTGCAGGCGATCCGGTTGCACGGCAGTTGTGCCAAGGCCGAACTGGCACGCCTGACCGGCCTGACGGCCCAGACAGTCGGCCTGATCACCACCCGCCTCGAAGACGATGACCTGCTGCTGCGCCATGCGCCGGTGCGCGGTCGGATCGGGCAGCCCTCGATTCCGCTGGCGCTCAACCCGGACGGTGCCTTTTTCATCGGCATCAAACTCGGGCGGCGCTCCACCGACTGGCTGCTGGTGGATTTCTGTGGCCAGGTGCGCCAGCGCCACAGCCTCGAATACGCCTTTCCCGATCTGGACACGTTGCTGCCTGCCATGCAGAAGCAACTTACCGCCCTGCACAAGGGCCTGGGGCCCTTGCAGCACCGACTGGCGGGCGTCGGGGTGGCTGCGCCATTTTTCATGGGTGGCTGGCATCGCATGCTCGGCTTGTCGCAGGCACAGGCCGACCAGTGGAACCAGATCGACCTGCGCAGCCGCGTGCAGGCCATGACGCAGGCACCCGTCAGTTTCTCCAAGGACACCATGGCTGCCTGCGTAGCCGAGCTGGTGGCCGGCCGCGGCCGCGACCTCAAGAACTTTCTCTACCTGTTTGTGGATACTTTCGTCGGTGGCGGCCTGGTCATCAACTCCCATCTGCAGGCCGGCGCCCATGGCAATGCCGGCGCGGTAGCCTCCCTGCCGACGGCCCTCGCGCAGGGCGCGGAAACGCCGGACCAGCTGATTGGTCACGCTTCGCTGTGGGAACTGGAGCAGCGCTTCGCTGCGCGTGGGCTCGATGCCAGCGCGGCCTATGACGAACGCGCGGTCAACGACGCGGCCTATGCCGGTGAAACGGCAGCCTGGGCGCGCCAGGCCGCGCTGGCACTGGCCCTGTGCGTCACCTCCGGCACAGCCCTGCTGGATATTGAGGCCGTTGTCATCGACGGCGCCTTCTGCCGCCCCCTGCTCGATCAATTGCTTGCGCTCACGCGCGAGGCCCTGCAGCGCTACAACTGGGAAGGTCTGTGGGCACCGCAACTGCACGCCGGGCAAATGGGCTCGGACGCCCGGGCCCTGGGCGGAGCGCTGGTGCCACTGCATGCCAGCTTTGCCCCCGACCGTGACCTATTTCTCAAGGCCGCCAGCTGAACCCCTCAGGCTTTGGGAACCGCCTGCGCGCGCCCGGCGCGCCATGCGCCGAAGATGGCAATCAGGCCCGGCACAAAAATCATTGCCCAGATGATCTTGTCCAGATGGGTTTTCACGAACGGGATATTGCCGAAGAAAAAGCCCGCTGTGATGACGCCCCCCACCCACAGCGCCCCGCCCGTCACGTCATACAGCGTGAACTTGCGCCGGGTCATCTGGGCCACACCCGCCACAAAGGGCGCGAATGTCCGCACAAATGGCATGAAGCGCGCGATGATGATAGTGATGCCGCCATAGCGTTCGTAAAACGTGTGGGCGTTGTCAAAGGCCTTCTTGTTGAACAGCCTGGAGTTCTCCCACTGGAACACCCGAGGGCCGAAAAAGCGGCCCAGTGTGTAATTGGTCTGGTTGCCTGCAATGGCAGCAGCCAGCAAAAGCCCCAGGGCGAGCGGGTAGCTCATGAGGCCCACGCCGCACATGGCACCCACCACAAACAACAGCGAGTCACCGGGCAAAAACGGCATCACCACAAGGCCGGTCTCCACAAAAATGACCAGAAAAAGCAGGGCGTACACCCACAGGCCGTAGTGGCGGACAAAAGCCTCCAAGTATTTGTCCACGTGGAGGATGAAATCGATGCCCAGGCTGAGTAGTTCCATGGTGGGCGATTATCCATGCGCTTTACTTTGCCCTTCTACAATGTCTCGGTGAACGCCCTCGCCTCCCCCAGCAAGACTGCGCGCCGCCCGATCCGGGAGTTGAGTGATGAACTCATCAGCCAGATTGCCGCAGGCGAAGTCGTTGAGCGGCCAGCCTCGGTCGTGCGCGAACTCGTCGACAACGCGCTGGATGCCGGTGCCACCCACATCACTGTGCGGCTGGCCGCCGGCGGGGTTCGCCTGATTGCTGTGGAAGACGACGGCAGCGGAATCCCGGCGGCCGAACTGCCGATGGCCCTCAAACGCCACGCCACCAGCAAGATCGGCGATCTCGGCGACCTCGAATCGGTGACCACCATGGGCTTTCGCGGCGAAGCCCTGGCCGCTATCAATTCAATAGCTGAGCTCGCACTTTTGACCCGCACGGGCGACGATTCCAGCGCGCAATTCCTTGACGGCCGCAGCGGTGAGCTGAAAACCGCAGCGCGCGCCGTGGGAACCACGGTGGAGGTCAAGGAACTGTTTTTTTCCACCCCGGCCCGGCGCAAGTTTCTCAAGAGCGACGCTACCGAGCTGGCCCACTGCGTGGAGGCAGTCCGTCGGCACGCCCTGGCCCGGCCCGACGTTTCCTTTTCCATCTGGAGCGACGGCAAGCTGGTTGAGCAATGGCGCGCCGGCACGGCCGACCAACGCATGGCCGATGTCCTGGGCACCGATTTTCTGGGCCACTCCATGCCGCTGATATATCGCAACGGCAACGTACGCATCACCGGCAGGGCTGGCCTGCCCGATGCGGCACGCGCCCGCGGAGACCAGCAGTTCGCCTTTGTCAATGGCCGCTATGTCCGCGACAAGGTGATTTCGCACGCCACGCGGGCAGCCTACGCCGACGTGCTGCACGGTCTGCGCCAGCCGGTTTACGTACTGTTTGTGGAGCTGGACCCGGCCCGCGTCGATGTGAACGTGCACCCCACCAAGATCGAGGTGCGCTTTCGCGATGCCCGCGAAATGCACCAGGCGGTGCGCCACGCCATCAACAATGTGTTGGCGGCACCGCGCGCGGCGCTGCTGCAGGCCCAGCAAGCGGGAACGTCTGCATTTTCCCCGCCCAGTCTCGATGCAGAAAGCCTGAAATCCCCCGCCAAATGGGCGCAGACTGCTATCCATTTAGGAGCAGGCCTGGTGTCGGATGTGGGCGTACTCTGGGGCGCAGGCCCGGCTGCCAGCGCTCCTGCCCCGAGCCTGCTGCCGGTTACCTTGTGGCCACCGGCACCGTCCCGTGAAGATCTGGGCGCTGCCCCTGCGGCGGATCACGCTGCGCCTGTGGAGGCCAGCGTCAACTGGCCGCTCGGCCGCGCACTGGCCCAATTGCAGGGCATTTACATCCTGGCCGAAAACGCCCAGGGCCTGATCATTGTCGACATGCACGCCGCCCACGAACGGGTGGTCTACGAGGCCCTGAAAACCCAGTTGGAGGCACAAACCGGCGAGCGGGCCATTGCCTCGCAGCCACTGCTGATTCCTGCCACCTTTGCGGCCACGCCGCAAGAAGTGGCCACCGCCGAGGATTCTGCGGAAGCCCTGCACACGCTCGGCCTGGAAATCACGCCGTTTTCACCCAAAACCCTGGCGGTGCGCGCCGTGCCCACCACCCTGGCCCAGGGCGATGCGGTCGAACTGGCGCGCAGCGTGCTCGCCGAACTGGCCCAGCACGAGGCCAGCACTGTGGTGCAGCGCGCGCAAAACCAAATCCTCTCCACCATGGCCTGCCATGGGGCGGTGCGTGCCAACCGCAAACTCACCTTGGAAGAAATGAACGCCCTGCTGCGCCAGATGGAGGCGACCGATCGCTCCGACCAGTGCAACCATGGCCGGCCCACCTGGCGTCAACTCGGTATCAAGGAACTGGACGCGCTGTTCCGGCGGGGCCGCTAGCCAACGACGCCTCGTCCTCACTGTAGATCTTTCCGTTGACCATGAGAGCCGAGTGCTCGCGCCCCGATTGCAGCAGCGGATAGAACATCTCCACAAACCAGCGCTCCTTGCCGAACAACTGGTCATCACGCAGGCCCACCTGGGCCGGGTATTGGCGCGTGATGTGAGCCGTGCCAAACATCATGTCCCAGATGAAGAGCAGGTTGCCAAAATTGCCCTGGTAGTAGCCCACGCCGTCGCGGTTGGTAAGCGCGTGGTGGGCCCAGTGGGTGGCCGGAGTCGAAATGGTTCGCTCCAGCACCCAGGCCAGCGGCCGCAGGGCCTGAATGCGGTAGAGCGGCCGGTCCCAGGGCAGCGCGCAATGGGCTCCCATGATGACCGTGAGCTTGATTACGACATACACCAGATAGGCATTGCCAAAGCCAAGGTAGATCAGCACCCCGGACACCCAGATGCCAGGCATCATCAGGTAGTAGAAAAAATTGTTGCGGTAGGTGATGCGGATGCTCATGTAATGGGCGCTGTGATGCGCCCGGTGCAGCGGCCACATTAGCGGCGCGTGGGAGAAGCGGTGCCACCAGTACTGCGTCATGTCATCGCCGACCAGCAAGATGGCCGCCATGGCCCACCAGGGCATCTGCGCCCATGCCCCCGCGTAGGCCGGGAACCAGTGGTGCCCCACCGCCGTGGTCACGGCAAAAATTACGGGCTGGGTAAAGACCAGCAAGCCCAGGAACATGAACAGTTCCAACTTGCCGTCATCGGGCGTCGCGTTGAAATCTTTGTAGCGCCCGGATACCAGTTCCGCCACGGCAAAGCCAAGCAGGATCGACACCAGGATCAGGTTTTGCATGATGTTCATCGGTTTGTCTCCGTTGGTTTGCGCCAATGTTAATCGGCGGGAGAAATTCGTCCAATGCATTTTTATTAGAATTTCAATGCATTGGTTGCATTACAAACCGGGGTTAACCATGGATATCCGTCGCCTCAACCACCTTGTCGCACTGGCTGACGAACGCAATTTCGGCCGCGCGGCCCAGCAGGTGCACCTGAGCCAGCCTGCCTTCAGCCGCAGCGTGCAGGCCGCCGAGCGGGAACTCGGCCTGCAGTTGTTTGACCGCGGCGGCACCGAGGTACGCTGCACAGCTGCAGGCAGTTTTGTGGTCGAACGCGCGCGCCGCCTGCTGTTTGACAGCCGCTGCCTGGAACGCGATGCCGGCCTGTTCCGCGAGCGGGTGCTGGGCGATATCTCATTTGGTGTGGGGCCCTACCCCGCCGCCACCCTGCTGCCCCAGCTCCTGATTGAACTGCGCACGCGCTACGGCGGAATCAACAGCCGGGTCGAGGTCAACAACTGGAAATACCTGCTGGAGCACTTGCGCGCCGAGGAACTGGACTTTTTTGTAGCCGATGTCCGCGATGTTCCACCCGACGGCGACCTTGCAATTCAAGCCGCGGGCCGGCTCACTGCGCATTTTTATGTCCGCGCCGGCCATCCCCTGCTGGCCCAGCGCAAGCCCAAGCCGTCTGCTACGGTGCCTTATGGGCTGGCCAGCGTGCGCGTGCCGGAAGACATCAAGCGCCTGCTGCGCCACTTGCTCGAGGTGCCAGACGACCAGCCTCTGCCGGTTGCCGTGGAATGCGATGACACCCACCTGCTCAAACAGGTCTGCTTGGCCAGCAACACTGTGCTGGCGATCGCCGACGCCGCCGTGGCGACAGAAGTTGCCAGCGGAGCTATGAGTGCACTCGAACTGGTGGGAAGTCCGCCGCTGTTTTCCGACATGGGCATCGTCTCACTGCGCGGGCGCAGCCACTCGCCCATGGCGCAACATGCCATCGACTTCCTCGCCCAGCTCGCGGCCCGCAGCAACACGTGAGCATGCATGTGGCAATCTGCTACGCTCAACTTGATGCATTCCTCTGAACCGAAGCGCCAGCGCCGAGCCATGGCGCCCGCCATGGTGATCTGGCTGCTGGCCTTGCTGCTGGGCCTGCAGCCCGTCACCACCGATTTATCCCTCCCTGCCCTGCCCCAGCTGACCTCTGCCCTCGGCGCAAGCATGGCCCAGGCCCAGCTCACGCTGACGGCCCTGCTGCTGTGTTTCGGATTCGGCCAGCTGGTCTGCGGGCCCTTGTCCGACCGGTATGGCCGCCGCCCAGTTTTGCTGGGCGGCATGGTCTTGTATACCCTGGCAGCACTGGGCAACACGGCGGCAACCGGCATTGGCTGGCTGATCGCCACACGGGCCGTGCAGGGAGCCGCCTTGGGCGCGGCCGTGATGTGCGCTCGGGCCATCGTGCGCGATGTGTTCGAGCCCGAGCAAGGCGCGCGGGCCATGACCAAGGCCCTGGGCGGGCTGGGAGTCCTGGCCCTGCTGGCACCTCTGGTGGGCGGGTTGCTCACACCCTGGTTCGGCTGGCGCGTCGTGCTGGCCGTGATGGCCCTGTGTGGCGCCTTGCTGTTGGCTTTGCTGGCCATATGCTTCGAGGAAACCGCTCCCCACCACCAACCCAAGAGCTTGGCACAACACGCGAAAAACTGGGCAGGCATTGTGCGCCACCGGGGCTTCCTGGCCTGGGCCGGCCTGCAGGCTGCCAGCTACGGCGGCTTGTTCACATTTCTGGCCGCATCCTCATTTGTGTTCCTCAATGTCTACGGCATGAGCCGCCCGCTCTATGGCCTAGCCATGGCTAGCGCCTCCCTGGCCTATATCGCCGGGACTGTGCTGTGTCGGCGCCTGCTGCAGCGGCGCGGCCTGCGCGGTGCAGAGCGCATCGGGGCATGGATCAGTCTGGCCGGTGGCACGGCAATTGGCCTGCTGGGCCTTGCAGGCCTGCATACCTGGTGGGCTTTTCTGCTGCCCTACTGGGTCTTCATGGTGGGGCATGGCATCCACCAACCCTCCGCCCAAACCGGTGCGGTAGCTGAGTTCCCGCACGCCGCCGGAGCTGCCTCGGCCCTTTCCGGCTTTTTGCTGACCCTGGTTGCTTTCGGCGTTGGTGCCTGGCTGGGCCAGCGACTCGACGGGACCGTCCTGCCACTCACCAATGGCATCTGGCTCTGGAGTTGCGTGATCGCGTTCTTCGGCCTCTTCCTTGTGCAGCGCTACGGTGAAGTTTCCCCCACTGCGGCAAGCGAACTTGTCATTCCGGCATGAGCAAAGCCGAGCCAGTGCTCTGCCTGGCCGGGCCGACGGCTTCGGGCAAAACCGCCGCCGCAATGGCTTTGGCAGCGGCGCTTGCCCAGCACGGCCGCACGCTGGAGATCATCAGCGTGGACTCGGCCCTGGTTTACCGCGGCATGGACATTGGCACGGCCAAGCCCACGCACGCCGAACTCGCCCAGGTGCGCCACCACCTGATTGACATCATCGAGCCGACCGAGGCCTACAGCGCGGCGCAGTTTGCGTTGGACGTGAGTCGTCTTGTGGGCGAGATCCGCGGGCGCGGCTCGGTGCCGCTGTTGGTGGGCGGCACGATGCTGTATTTCAAGGCCCTGTTTGACGGCTTGGCAGAGATGCCTGCTGCCCACGCCGAAACCCGCGCACAGTTGGAGCGGGAGGCCGCCGAGCGCGGCTGGCCAGCCCTGCATGCCGATCTGGCACAGGTAGACCCCGCCACGGCCAAGCGCCTGGCCCCGGGCGACAGCCAGCGCATCAGCCGCGCGCTGGAAGTCTGGCGCGTATCGGGGCGCACGCTTTCCGCTTGGCATGCTACAAAAAAAGTAGCTGTTGACGCCCGTTCCGTAATGGCTTACAGGCTTATTTCCCTTGAACCGCAGGCCAGGGCCTGGCTGCACGCACGCATTGCCCAGCGCTTTGACGCCATGCTCGCCGCCGGCCTGCTCAGTGAGGTGGAGGCCCTGCGTGCGCGCGGCGATCTGACAGCCGACCTGCCCAGCATGCGCTGCGTCGGCTACCGCCAGACCTGGGAGGCGCTGGACGGCGCGTTCCCGATGGCCGAGCTGCGCGAGCGCGGCATCGCCGCCACGCGCCAACTGGCCAAGCGGCAGTTGACCTGGATGCGCTCGTTCGAGAAGCGCAGCGTCATCGCCTGTGACGTGCCCGATGCCGTGCACCAGGTGCTGGCCCTGGCCGGAGACTTGCCATGATCCTCAGCGTCAACGCACTGGGCAAACACTACGGCAGCACGCCGGTGTTTTCCAGCGTCAGCCTGGAGTTGGCGGCGGGTGAGTTTGTCGCCATCGTCGGTGAATCGGGTGTGGGCAAGTCCACCCTGCTCAACTGCATTGCCGGCCTGGACACCTGGGACTCCGGCAGCATCCAGCTGGCCAGCCAGGACCTCGGCGCCCTGAACGACACCGAGCGGACCTTGCTGCGCCGCGCGCAGATCGGCTTTGTGTTCCAGGCCTTTCATGTGCTGCCGCATCTGGACGTGGCGCAAAACGTCGCCCTGCCCCTGATGCTACTCGGCCAAAGCAGCAGCCAGGAGCGCGTGGAGGCGATGCTGGCTGCCGTGGGTCTGGGCAGATTCGGCGAGCGCCTGCCACAAACCCTGAGCGGCGGCCAACTGCAACGCGTGGCCATCGCACGCGCCCTGGTGCACCGCCCGCGCCTACTTCTGGCCGACGAGCCCACCGGCAACCTCGACACGCGCACCGCCACACAGGTGATGGACACACTGCTGGCGCAAACCCGGGAACACGGCGCGGCCCTGTTGCTGGTCACCCACTCGGATGCAGCGGCCAAGCGGGCGGACCGGATATTGCACTTGGGAACAACAGGCATTTCCTTGCCAGTCTGATTGCAAAACCAGCCGGCGGCCAAAAAGTAGTGGGCGATAGCTGCTATTTATTAGATAGCAGATCTGCGTAGCGCACCAGATCCACATTGCCACCGCTCACGACAACGCCCACGCGCTTGCCCTGGAGCGAAGCTGCCTGCGCGCACGCAGCCGCAAAACCCAGGCAACCCGTGGGCTCGACGACCATCTTCATGCGCTCGGCAAAAAAGCGCATGGCCTGCCCCAGTTGCGCGTCGCTGATGGTGAAGATATCGTCCACGTTGTTGCGGATGACTTCAAAGGTGATCTGGCCCAGGTGCTGGGTCTGTGCGCCATCGGCAATGGTCTTGGGAGTTTCAATGTGCACGATGGCGCCTCTGCGAAAGGACTGTTGGCCGTCGTTGCCGGCTTCGGGCTCCACGCCATAGACCTTGCAATCGGGAGCCAAGGCGCGGGCCGCCAGCGCGCTGCCGCTGAGCAGTCCGCCACCGCCTAGGCAGACAAAGAGCGCGTCCAGCGCGCCCACTTCCTCAAACAATTCCAACGCTGCCGTGCCCTGCCCCGCGATCACGTCGGCGTGGTCATAGGGCGGGATTAGGGTCATGCCGCGGTCGGCCGCGAGCTGGGCGGTGAGTGCTTCGCGGTCTTGCGTGTAGCGGTCGTAGAGGATGACTTCGCCACCGCTGCCTAGGTAGCCGCGCGTGGCATCAAGCTTGGCCTGCGGCGCATCCAACGGCATCAGGATGGCGGCAGGGATGCCGAGCAACTGCGCCGACAGCGCAATGGCCTGAGCATGGTTGCCCGATGAAAAACTCACCACGCCGGCCTTGCGCTGCGCCGGACTGAACTGGCTCAGGGCATTGAAGGCACCACGGAACTTGAACGCGCCCATGCGCTGGAAGTTCTCGCATTTGAAAAAAACCTGGGCACCGACCTGCGCGTCGGCCGTGCGCGAGCGCAACACGGGCGTGCGGTGGGCGTGACCGAGCAGGCGCGCGGCAGCGGATTGGACGTCGGCGAACGAGGGGCTTGCGGATGGAGGCTGCATGGAGCCCGAGCTTACCGCGTTGCGCCCGCGGGCGGACGGCGCCAGTAGCCGTAGGCCCATGCGGTCGAAAATCCGGCCCGCTGGTAGAGGGCACGGGCACCGGCATTGGCTTCCTCGACCTGCAAAAACACTTGCGAAATACCCCGCCTCTGCGCCTCGCCAGCGATTGCGCGCAGTATCGCGCTGGCATGGCCGCTGCGGCGCGCGGCTGGCAGGCAGCGCATGCCGTGGACGCTGGCCCAGCCCTGACTGAAACCGGCCGCTGCAACCGCCACCAGCTCACCTGCCAGCTCCACACCGGCATAAACATTGTGCTGCCCCCGCTTCAGCAAGCGGACACGGTGCGCACCATCGACCGGATCAAAGCCTTCGCCAAAAAAAACGGCGGCCCAGTCATCGTCAGGCGTGCTGCGCAGGATGGCTTCTACGCCGCCGGACAAGGCTGCCAGGCCCAAGACACTGCCGACCTGGGTCAGGGTGGGCTGGCGCATCGCGTAGCCACGGTGCGCAAGCTCATCATGCAGGGCCTGAAAAGCAGACACACGGGGCAGGCGCCACACTGCCTGCAAGCCCCTGGCCACGTAGCGCGTCTCTATTTCCGCAGCAAGTTGCGCGGCCGCTTCGCGGGCAAGCCCCGCGTGCTGCAAGGGCACGGCGCTGTGCGCCCGTCCCACCGTGCCGGCATCCATGGGCAGGAGCCAGCCCGGCAGTTCCTCGACAACGTCCGGGGACATGGCGGCGAGGGTGGCGCGCTCAATGGATTCGATGTCAGGACGCAGGGGCATGAAAAGCTTTTCTGGCAGGGCCGGGAATGATAGCCGCGCGGGCCACAATAGCTGGATGCGCGCCCTGCTCCTAACCTTCTCGTGGCAAGAGCTGCGCCAGCACCCCTGGCGCAACGCGGCAGCGGTGCTGGCGGTCACGCTGGGCGTTGCGCTGGCGCTGGCCGTCCACCTGATCAACGCCTCGGCACTGAGCGAGTTCTCGACCGCAGTGCGCGCGGTCAATGGCGAGCCCGATCTGGAGTTGCGCGCGCGTGGCGCCGGCTTCGACGAAGCGCTCTATGCGCGCGTGGCGGCGCTGCCCGGTGTGGGCCTTGCCAGCCCGGTGCTGGAATTGCAAACCGTGGCGCAAGGACCAAGCGGCGAACGCAGCAGCCTGCGCGTGCTGGGAGTGGATGCGTTGGTCGTGGCCGGTGTAGCTCCCGGCTTGATGCCCAGGCAGAAAGACTCCGCTACGAATGGGCGCTTCGCCCTGTTTGCGCCGGGCACGGTGTTTCTGAATGCCGCCGCGCAAGCGCTGCCAAACGATAGCGCGCTGCAGGTGCAGACCGGCCTCCAGATGCGCAGCCTGCGTGTGGGCGGCAGCGTGGCAGCGGGGGGCGGGGCGCTGGCGGTGATGGACATCGGCGCAGCCCAGGATTTTTTTAGCAGGCGGGGCCAGCTCACGCGTATCGACATCCGCCTGACCCCGGGCACAGATGCAGAAGCCTTCGTGCGCACCCTCGCCCTGCCCGGCAACGTGCTGGCAGCCCGCCCGCAGGACGCAGCCCAGCGCGTGCAGTCGCTCAGCCGCGCCTACCGGGTCAACCTCACAGTGCTGGCCCTGGTGGCGCTGTTTACCGGCGCGTTTCTGGTTTTCTCCGTGCTCTCGCTCAGCGTGGCCAAGCGGTCGCAGCAGTTTGCCCTGCTCGGCGTGCTGGGCTTGACGGCCGGACAGCGCATGCGCCTGGTGTTGGTTGAGTCGGCATTGCTCGGAGTTCTGGGCAGCGCCCTGGGCATCGGGCTGGGCACCGCGCTGGCGGCATTGGCCCTGCGCCTGCTGGGGGGCGATCTCGGTGGTGGCTATTTCTCGGGCGTATCGCCAAGCCTTCACTGGAGCAATGGCGCCGCGCTGGCCTATGGGCTGCTGGGTATGGTGGCTGCGGTTGCCGGCGGTTGGTGGCCGGGCCGGCAGGCGCAAAACCTGCCGCTGGCCCAGGCCCTCAAGGGCGTGGGCAGCGCCGCCGGCGGGCGAGGGCCGAGCCGGGTTGCTCTGGTTTTGATAGCTGCCAGCGCAGTGCTGGCGATGGCTCCACCCGTATCGGGCTTGCCTATCGCAGCCTATGGCTCGGTCGCCTTGTTGCTGGTGGGAGGCATTATCGGATTGCCGGCGGTGGTGGGCGTCCTTTACGAAGCGGCTGCGCGTGGTGCGGCTCAGCGGGCGCGGGCCGGCCGGCGGGGTGCGGCGCTTGTGCTGCTCGCCATCGAGCGGGCGCGGCGTGTGCCGGCCAGCGCTGCGGTGGCCGTGAGCGGCGTGGTAGCTTCGCTGAGCCTAGCAGTTGCCCTCACGGTGATGGTGGGGAGCTTTCGCGATTCGATGACCCATTGGCTCGACGTTGTTCTGCCTGCAGACCTGTATGTGCGAAGCGCCGCCAGCGTCCAGGCCGGCGACAGCCTCTGGTTCAGCCCGGAGCAATTGGCGCGCATCGCAACCCTGCCCGGCATTGCGCGCATGGAATCGGGCCGCAGCCTGAGCCTGCAACTGGACCCGGCCAAGCCCAGCGTAACCCTCATCACGCGCCCACTGAACAGGTCCTCTGATGCGGGTGGCGGTGCAGGCAGCGGCCTGCCATTGCTGGGCAACGCGCTGCCCACTCCGGCGGGAATGCTACCGGTATACGTGAGCGAGGCCTTCGTAGATCTCTATGGTGCCCGGCCCGGCGACTCCGGCCTGTTTTTTGAGCGATTTCCGCTGAATGCCAGCGCCCAGCTGGCGTCAGCTGCTATCAATTCAGAAGCACACTACTTTGTGGCGGGTGTCTGGCGGGACTACGCGCGACAGAACGGGACGGTCGCGATGGACCAGGCAGACTACCAGCGCCTGAGCGGCGACCTGCGTGCCAACGATCTCCAGATCTGGCTCGCGCCGGGCGCCGCCAGTGGCGAGGTTGAGCAGCGCGTACGTGGGCTCATCGCGGCCACCGGTGGTGATCGGGACGCACTCGAATTTGCCAGTGCCGGGGCCCTGCGCGCGACCTCGCTGCGTATTTTCGATCGCAGCTTTGCCGTGACGACCTGGCTGCAGGCGGTGGCGATTGCGATGGGCCTGTTCGGCGTGGCGGCGAGTTTTGGCGCCCAGGTGCTGGCACGGCGCCGGGAGTTTGGATTGCTGGCCCACCTGGGCCTCACGCGGCGGCAAATCCTGGCGCTCGTGGCTTGCGAGGGCGGGGTCTGGACCTTGCTCGGCGCCTTGGCAGGGGTCGCATTGGGGCTTGCCGTCAGCGTGGTGCTGGTCAAGGTCGTCAACCCGCAAAGTTTTCATTGGAGCATGGAACTGGTCGTGCCCTGGTGGCACCTGCTGGCACTCGGCCTTTCAGTGATTGCGGCCGGCACGGCAACCGCATGGCTTTCCGGGCGCGCGGCGGCGGGACGTGATGCGATCATGGCCGTAAAGGAGGATTGGTGAGGCGCCCGACTTTTCCCCTGCCGCCCTCCCGCGCTGACCGACGCCGCCTGCTCGCCGCGGCAGCCCTGGCGCTGGTCGGCGCGCGTGGGGAGGCCTTGCCACGCATGGCGCTACGCTTTCCGCGCGACCACGGCACGCACCCGGAACTGCGCACCGAGTGGTGGTATCTCACCGGCGCGCTGCAGGAGGGCGAACGCCCGTTTGGCTTTCAGCTCACCTTTTTCCGCTCGCGGGTTGACGGGACGCAGGCGATGCAGTCGGCCTTCGCAGCGCGGCAACTCATCTTTGCACATGCGGCCTTGACCGACGTGCAGGGCCAGCGCCTGTGGCACGACCAGCGCCTGGCGCGTGAGGGCTTTGGCATTGCTACGGCATCACAGGCCGACACGGCAGTCACGCTGCGTGGCTGGTCCCTGCTGCGCAGCGACGCGGGCTATGCGCTGAAAGCGGCTGCCCAGGATTTCGCGATGGTTCTGCAGTGCACGCCCACCCAGGCTGTGCTGCTGCAAGGCGACGAGGGCCTCTCGCGCAAGGGCCCCGAGAATGCGCAGGCAAGTTACTACTACAGCCAGCCGCAGCTGCAAACCCGCGGGCGCATCACGCTGCAAGGCAAGACTTTCGATGTGGCCGGCACCGCGTGGCTCGACCATGAATGGAGCGATGAGTTCCTGCACCCCGACGCCGCCGGCTGGGACTGGATGGGCATGAACCTGCAGGGTGGCAGTGCGCTCACGGCGTTTCGGCTCCGACGCAAAGGCGCCGGTACCGGCCCGCAGGCTGCGCTCTGGGATGGCGGA
>Ga0007834_1000352_pt1 | contig 14824 bp, 14 predicted proteins | sample CryBogCBE06Nov07_FD_71233 | JGI IMG/M metagenome (GOLD analysis project Ga0007834, IMG submission 71233) | Freshwater microbial communities from Crystal Bog, Wisconsin, USA - CBE06Nov07 | ecosystem: Environmental > Aquatic > Freshwater > Lake | place: Crystal Bog, Wisconsin, USA | collected...
GGGCCATTATGTCGGTGACGGGCCTCGTTTTCGAAATCTCGAACTATGCATCGGCGAAGTCGCGCTTTAACAACGCAGTGGATCAGGCGCTGCTGGCCGCCGCTGCGGCGCATAGCGATAATCCGACTGAATTTGCCACGCAATATTTGAGAACTAACTTGAACGAAACCGCAAAGAACGTGGCGTTGGAAAGCTTCTCGGTGTCGGTATCCAATAACAACACGATTTGGCGTGCCAGCGCAAAAGGTACACTGAAAGCAACGATTGGTGGCATTATTGGTATCACCCAATTCACGCTTCTGCATGATGCCGAAGTACAGTGGGATACGAGCACGGTGAGTGAAATTGTGGCCATGGTGGATGTGTCGGGCACGATGTGCGCCCACTTTGTGCGCAATCAGCAAGACAACGGCAAGGCCGCCATCGATTTCGTGCCTGACCAGACCTGCCAGAAGCTGGCTATGATGAAAGAGGGCCTAAGCCAGATTACCAAAATCGGTGTAGGCTATAGCGTGGCTGCGGATGGTAAGGCAGCCTATAAAGTGGGCATCATGCCATTTACTTATAAAATTCGAGTGCCAAACCCATCGGCCGTGCCACCCTTTATGTACAAAGGTGAGCAAGATGCGGGTTATGGCAGCGACTATTATACCTATTTGGGTGATGCCGAAGCGGATGCTGGGCCTCTGCCATCCGTGGTGCCGCTGAAAGCCATTGCCACCGAGGGCGATAAAGCCGCCTTGATGGAGAGCATCAACAACATTACGAGTGGCAATGCGGATGAGTTCAAACGTCCGGCATGGAAGCGCAGTGCACTGGCGGCAGAAATGTCGGGCCTCATGCTTGATCCGCGTTATAACGATATTTTTGGTGGTGAAAAGCCTGCCGAATTTGGCGCGCCAAACACCAAAAAAATCGTGATCATGATGACCGATTCGGCCAATATCGGTTGCTGCTACACCAACTATCCTCCCGGCAATTTCCGTGGTCACTACATCTACTCCTACCATCCCGATCACCTGCAACTGGTGGGTGATGGTGGCAAGGCCGGTGTTTGCAAACAGCTGAAAGATGCGGGCGTGGAAGTCTATACGGTGCTGCTTGATGTGAACCGTGATGACATGGATGCAGGCGGTGAGGAGATTGTGAATTCGTTCCAGCAATGCGCAACCGACCCCAGCCACGCGTTTGAAATTGCTTATGGCGATGAGGCCAAGCTCAAAGAAGTCTATGGCGTGATTGGTAAGGCACTCATCAAGTTGCGCCTCACGCAATAACTACTCTTTTCATGATAGGTTCGTTTGATGGCGTCGCATGATTGCGGCGCCATCATCGTATGGTGCGCCGTGTAAGTGATAAGGGGGGTGTTGCTAGGTAGCTGCTTGCAGGGAAGGCAGCTTATCGGGCAGGCTGTGGTCGCGGATGGTTTCCACGCTGATTTTAGTGACGGGGTGGTCACGGGTCACTTGGGGTGCAGCATCTAGCTGAATGGTCGAGCCTTTGGCAATCACGCCGTTCTTTTCGCTCGTAGGAATCTCAGCTTTGGCCATCACGGCATTAATATTCACCTGATAGTGCCCGATGACCTCGTTCAAGTTGATGCCCGAGGCCAGCATTTTTTGTGCTTCTTTCACGGCCGGAATGCCGCGCGCATTGGCGATCTCGATCAGCGCCATGGTTTGTTCGGGCAGATGCGGATCGATCAGATCGTGGCCAAGCATGTAGATGAATTTGGGCAAAGCAAAGTCGGCCTGCTGTACGGCGGTGCCAGTTTGCGGGTCGATGACGGTGGCGTGTTTATAGGCATAGGTTTGGTTCATCAGCTCGGTCATGCGCTGGAAAATAGGCTGTGCTTTTGCCCAACGCAGACCTTCTTCACCTCCTTGCGCGATCACGTTGCTGAAGGCTTTATCGGGGTGCGATGTTTCCATGTAATGTTGGTAGAGATCGAACACTTCGCCGGTGCCGATGGGCTGACCCAGACCGTTACGCGGATTAATTTTGCTGTTCACGAAGGAAATCACATCTTCGAACATCGTGGTTTTACGATTCCATGTTTCGTTCACGATGGTATAGCCTTTTACGCCAAGCAACACATCGGTGATCGAATCATTCTTCAGTGGCACAGCCGCAAAGAACAGTCCGTCGGTGGCCAAACGCTGGCCAAGTTTTTTCCAGTAGTTATGGACGGTTTGCTGAATGATGGTGTTGTCGCTCTGCGAAATATCTTTGAACGTGACTTTATCGACCGGAATGTCTTTTTCGTAGGCCACGGCTTCGCTGAACAGGTTCTTAATGTCCTGACGCACCAGCATGCTGTAGCGAATACTGAAGCCGGCGCTGCCTAAACCAATGAGCAGGCTGTAGGCCATATCATCCATGGTGGCGCGCACCAGATTGCGGACTCGACCAAAATAATCTTCCGACAAGGTCCATTTTTTATCGGCACTGCGCACTTTGCTCATCAGCTTGTTGGGATGATGCTCGGCGGCGCGAATGCCCATCAAGGCATGTGACACATCCACCGATGCATTGGCCTGAAGCGGACGGAACACCGTTCTGCGCAGTTCCTGATAGATCTCTTGATAGGGGCCTTTGCCATCGGCTGTTTGCAGTTTCTGCAGGGGTTCAATTGCTTCGGCCAGTTTGTTAGCCACCGCTTTGCGGCCTACTTCGGTCAGCTCATGCTCGGGTTTGATCTCTTTCACCACCGATAGAAAATGTTCGACCTCGGGCAGGTGTTTATATTTATCGAGCACGCCCATAATACGATTGGCGTATTTCTCGGTTGGGTGCTGCAAGAACATGTTGATCGGTTTTTTGACCCAGTCAACAGTGCGCTCGCCAAACACAAATTTTGAAATGCCGCGCGGAATGTAACGCACAATCCATAGCAGCAGGAAAATGCGCACATATTCGGAAGTGGGTGCAAGGGTTGATTCGGTGTGGCTGTGTGGCGGTCTGGCGCTGCCTGCGGTGGCCCATGGAGTGGGTTGAAGTGCCGGTGCGACGGCGTGTGCAGGCGACATAGCCACTCCCGCAGTGGCGGGGGTGCCATCTGTCGGGTTGGTTGGGCTTGTTACCTGTGGCGTCTCATCCGCCATGAAAAAACTCCTGAATTACTAGGTTCATTCTATTCTTTTTGGGGGTAAATACCCGTGAAGATTGTGTGACGATTGGAGAGTCTGGCGGCGTAGCCGCGTTGGGGGCGAACCCCCCAAACCCCCTCGCTGACGCGGCTCGCCATGGGAGGCTACGCACGGACTCTGCAACCCATTGAATAATAAAGAAGCGAGCGGGGCGAGCCAGCCATGAGCCCGCGAGAGCGGCGTAATGAGTTAGTCAGGAGACTAACTCATTACATTCAATAGCTTAACTATCTCTGGTGTCGCCAGAAGTAACATCAGCAACAAGGTGGCGACGGTGCGCAGCAGCAGCCAGCGCAGCAAATGGGTGGGCTCCACTTTTGCGGTGCCGGTGCCCTCCCATGGTAATTCGCCAGTGGGCAAGCGCCCGCCCAGCGAAATGCCCAGCACATAAGCGATAACCCCATGGAATTGCTTGGCTTTGCGAACTGCTAACGGACGACCCTTCACCACAAACAGACCCGCAAGGCAAAGCAGCGCCACGGCGATGGCATGGGGAATGATGTTAAGTAACTGAAAAACCGATCTTACGGCCCATCCAAAGGCGGGGGTGGTGTAATGGCGGCGGGCGGTGGCGAGGGTGAGGTAGGCCAGCGCGAGGGGCATGCCCCCCACCAGATACCAGAAGTTGGTGCCCACCACGCCCACAGCAAAATGCTGCGCGCTGGTGAGGATGGCGTATCGCATGACGGCATGGGTATCCGCAAAGAGGAAACTGAGGCCCGGAATTTCAAGCTTTAAGGTTCCCCGTGCGGCTTCGCGTCCCAAGCGGGCGAGGTGGAAGGTGGAGAGCGCCTGCCCAAAGGCAGCGATGAGCACCAGCAGCGATAGCCACTCCACCCAGGCCTGGTGTTGGCTTAAGGCAATGCCCACCAGAAGCGATGGAATAAGCAGAATAAACAGAGTGATGATGCCGCGATAAACCCGCGTGGCGACGCTGCGTTGGGTGCGATCGAGCTTGCGGCCAAGCGTGGCAATGCGGGCGTTGATGGCACTGGCAAGCGTGGCCATGAAGCTGCCGCGTGCTACCAGTTCGCCCACCACAAAGGCGACGAGGATGATGACCACCAGCCACTGCGCGCGGTAGGAGAGGGTGGTGAGAATGAGAGAGAGATCAACCATGCATCGGTGGTAGCGCGAATTGCGCCATTTGTCACTTGGTCGTGCGTAGCCTTCCATGGCGAGCCGGAGCGCAAGCGAACGAGGGGGTCAGCGACGATAGTCGCGAAGGGCGGCGGAACGCCCCCTTCAACTATTCAATATAAATTTCGACGCGGCGATTTTTCGGCTCACGCACGCCATCAGCCGTGGGCACTGCAGGGTCACTTTCGCCAAAGGCGAAATATTTCATGATATTGGCTGGCACACCCGCATCTTCCAGCGCTTTCATCACGAATTTGGCGCGGCGTTCCGACAGTTCCATATTATAGGTTTCCGTGCCTGCGCGATCCGCATGACCGTTAATGGAAATAGCCACGTTGCCAGCGCCTTGCACGTATTTTACTAGCTCGCCCAGCGCGTTTTTGGCGGAATCACCCAGCTTGTCGCTATCAAACGGGAAATAAAGAATGGTGCTGGTGGTTTCCACGGGGGTTTTAGGTGCGGCAGGCGCGGCGGGCGTTTCTGCGCCGGTTGTTGTGGCGGCCTCGGCCACGTGTGCCTCTTCAAGCTTGGCGAGGGCGGCAAAGAAGGCTGCCTGAGCTTCTTCAATATGGGCCATATCCCACTTATTGCTCTGCAGTTCTACCCAGCGATCATAGAGTATGACGGCCAGCGCCGTAAGGTTGGGCTGTGTTTCTTGGTTGGCAGGAATAGCGGCCATCAGCTTGGTGCGCGCTTCATCGAACTGCGTTAGCATGGTGGGTGGAATTTCCCATTCCGTAGGCTCTTCGGGCTGCACATCGCGACCATAAGCAGCCATGAGGCCCTTATCGGCGAAATATTTCGAGGTCCACCAGTCATAGCGCAGGACTTTGTCTTCGGCGAAGGTTTGGTATCCGCTGGCAAGGGCTACATGATAGGCATCGCCCACCGGCGTGGCATGGCGCAGCTCTTTTAATGAGTGCGTGGAATCGCAGGCGGTAAGCGCCACTAAACTGAGGAGCGCGATGAGGATGCGTCGCATGGTTGCCGAACCTTGTTTTATCATTTTGTTTTTGTAGGGCACTCTGACTAGCGCGTCTGTTGCTTCAATACAACATAATTTAGATCCAGTTAGTACGTCCAGCCTATGCCGTGATGCACAATAAACTTGCGCGGTGGTGTCTTATCCCTTAATGACCCCCGCGACTGAAGTTTTTATAACCAATGGAGTACGACGATGACTGTTCAACGCACGCTTTCGATTTTGAAACCCGATGCGACCGAGCGCAACCTGACCGGCGCGATTAATGCCATGTTCGAAGCTGCTGGCTTCCGCATCGTTGCGCAGAAGCGCATTCACATGAGCCGCCAACAGGCCGAGCAGTTCTACATCGTGCACAAAGACCGCCCATTCTATGGTGAGCTGGTGGATTACATGATCACCGCCCCCGTCGTGGTTCAGGTGCTGGAAAAAGAAAACGCCGTGCTGGCCAACCGCGACCTGATGGGCGCCACCAACCCAGCCAATGCTGCGGAAGGCACGATTCGTAAAACCTACGCGGAATCGATCGAGCGCAACAGCGTTCACGGTTCGGATTCGGTGGAAAACGCCGCCACCGAAATCGCCTTCTTCTTCAAGCCGGAAGAAATCGTAGGCTAGTTTTTGATTTGCACTGACGTGCGTTGGGGGCGAAGCCGCCCCCAAACCCCCTCGTTCGCTATCGCTCCGGCTCGCGCCGTAAAGCGCTACGCATGACTCTACGAACGGTGAAATAGTAAGTGCGTAGCCTTCCATGGCGAGCCGCTTGCGGCGGGGGTCAGCAAAGCGTAGGGGGCAAGGCCCCCTTCAATTTTTCAATAAGCGCGCCGCTACTTCAGCGACAGCACGCGGATAGAGCACATGCTCCAGCGCGTGGACGCGGTGGCTAAGGGTTTCGGCGGTGTCCGTTGGGGAAATTTCAAGTTTGGCTTGGCCGATAATTTCGCCGGAATCAAGCTCCGGAATCACCCAATGCACGGTACATCCGTGTTCGCGCTCGCCAGCGTCGATGGCGCGTTGATGGGTGTGCATGCCTTTGAATTTTGGCAGCAGCGAGGGGTGAATGTTAATCAGCTTGCCTGCCCATGTGGTTACGAACCAGTCGGACAAGATGCGCATGAAACCGGCCATCACCACCAGTTCAATGTTGTTCGCGCGCAGCGCGGTATCCATCATGCGGTCAAACGTTTCACGATCGGGGTAGTCACGGTGGCTGATGGTGATGGTTTCTAACCCCGCATTTTTGGCGCGGGTGAGGCCGAACGCATCTTCCTTATTGCTCAGCACCAAACTAATGGCGGCGGGGTAATCGCTCGCCTGCGCCGCATCGATAATCGCCTGCAGGTTGGAGCCGTTACCGGAAATGAGAATAGCGGTGCGAAGCTTGCGAGCCATGCCTATTCAAGGCTTCCTTCGTAAACCACTTTGGTGTCAGCGGCGGGAATCATCTCGCCCATCAGCACCACGCGTTCACCGGATTTTTCAAGGGCGGCGCGCACTTCCAGCGCTTCGTCTTTACCCACCACCAGCACCATGCCAATGCCGCAATTGAAGGTGCGCAGCATTTCATCGGTTGGCACCTTGCCCGCTTGCTGCAACCATGCAAACACGTTGGGCAGTTTCCACGTGGTGAGGTCGATGGAGGCGCTGAGATGTTCTGGCAGCACGCGCGGCAGATTTTCCGTGAGTCCGCCACCCGTGATGTGGGCGAGGGCTTTAATTTTCCCCGCGTTCAATGTTGGCAGCAGCGACTTCACATAAATGCGCGTCGGGGTGAGGAGCGATGCGCCCAGCGTCGTCTTCTGACAGGTATAGGGTGGGGCGGCGTTGATATCGGCGCCACTTTCTTTGATGATGTGGCGCACCAGCGAATAACCATTGCTATGCACTCCGGCGGACATCAGACCCAGCAGCACATCACCGGAGGTGACGGTGGGTTTTGGCAGCAGGTTGGCGCGCGCCACGGCACCGACGGAGAAGCCGGCGAGGTCGTAATCTTCTTCCTTATACATGCCCGGCATTTCTGCGGTTTCGCCGCCCACAAGGGCGCAGCCCGCAAGCTGACAGCCATCTGCAATGGATTTAATGACCTGCGCAGCAGTTTCTATCGATAGTTTTCCGGTAGCGTAATAATCTAAAAAGAACAGCGGCGTGGCACCCTGCACCACCAAATCATTCACGCACATGGCCACCAGATCGATGCCGATGGTCTCGTGGTGATTCAGGTCGATGGCGAGCTTTAATTTGGTGCCAACCCCATCGGTGGTCGATACCAAAAGTGCATCCTCGAAGCCCGCTGCTTTCAAATCAAACAGCGCGCCGAAACCGCCCAAACCACCCACCACGCCAGCGCGGGTGGTGGCTTTGGCGTGGGGTTTAATCCGTTCCACCAGTGCGTTACCGGCATCGATATCGACTCCAGCTTGTTTATAACGTGCGTTGCTTGATGTGCTCATTTGCGGTAGCCTGCCTGACAATGAATGCGAAACCTATAGTGTATAAACGTCTGTTTTGGCAATCACTCGCTGCGCTTTGCGTGATGGTTTGTTTGGGCTCGCCTGCGGTGGCAGCGGTGCAGGAACTGCGCGTGGTGGGTGTGGGCATCGATGATATTAGCGGTCCGGCGGAAGATAAAGCCATTGATTACGCTAAGAAACGTGCGGTTTATGTGACGGCACGCAAGCTTGGTGGCGCGGATGCTGGCTTCAAGGCAGGCAAGCTGAACGATGATCAGCTGTCGCAAATTGTGCGTGGCACAAAGGTGATTCAAACCCGCCGCGAAGGCAACACCACCTATGTTGAAGTGAATGTGACGCTGGTGGAAGATGTGCTGCGTAAAATTCTCAACATTGCGCCGAACACGGTGGCGGTGCCGGAAGCAACCACTGCAAAAGTGCGCGGCGTGTTGGTGCTGCCCGTGTTTGTGGGCGAGGACCGCCCCTATTTGTGGGAGAAAGAGAATAAACTGCGTGACCCACTGGCGGAAGAAGTGCTGCGCCAATCGCACGGGGCGGTGCTGGTGGCCGGCGGTGACTTTGAAGATTTACGGCTGGTGGATTATCACAATATTCTGACGGTGAAAGCCGAGGAACTGACGCCCATGTTCGCACGCTATGGATCGCGCGAGATTATTGTGGCGGTGTTGACGCTGAGCCCTGCTGGCAAGGATACGCCATCGAGTGTGCTGCTGCGGCGCTTGAGTCCGGCTTCGTCGCATAATGAGGTGATTGATGTGCCACCCGACAGCGTGGATGAAAAAACCGATTCACGCTTGCATCATGCGGTGGTGGCAACGGCTACGGCGTTGACGCAAATCGCTGCATCCACCGCAGAGGTTGATCAGGAGCGGCTGGATAAATCGACGCATATTAAAGTGCGCTTTCTTTACGCCACCTCGCGTGAGCTGGGCCAGTTGCAGCAATCTGTGCGCGGAGCCAAAGGCGTGTTGGCGTTGGAAATGCCTGCTATTTCATTGAAAGAAATTGGTGGCACGATTTATTTTGAAGGCGAGAAGAATGTGCTACAAGAGCTCTTGAAGAAACAAAATATCATGGTACGCGAATCGGCCGATGGCTGGCTCGTTAGCTTGAGGTAACAATGATGGCAAACACTACCGCAACCCAATCGCAACTGTGGCAAGCACGCGGATTTCACTTCGCCGTGTGGGTGGCTATTTTGGTGTTGTTTTGGTTGTTTCTACAATCCGTGAAACCCATTTTATTGCCGTTTGTGCTGGGTATTTTTGTGGCCTATCTGATGGACCCGCTGGCCTGCTGGATGCAAAAACGCGGCATTAGCCGTACGCTTGCCACGGCGATGATCACCCTTGGATTGTTTGCCACTATTACGGGTTTGATGATTTGGCTGGTGCCCATTCTGTATGCGCAGCTCACCGACCTCATCAGCAAGGCCCCCAAAATGCTGCATGAAATTGAAACGAATTTTTATGAGCAATTTGCACCATTGTTGAAAAGCTTGAACCATCTGGCGGGCAATGCCGGTCCTGATACGATTCCCGCGGATTTAAGCGATGTGATGCAGACGGGTATTCTCTCGGCCACGCAGTTTAGCCAGCATGTGTTTGCTAGCGGTGCAGCGGCGCTGAACGTAGCGGCATTGTTGCTGATTACGCCGATTGTGTGTTTTTATCTCATCCGCGATTGGCCGGCCATGGTTGCCAGTGTGGACCGTGTGTTGCCATTGGCTTATGCGCCCACCATCCGTCAGCAACTTTTCCTCATCAACCGCACCTTGGCGGCTTATTTGCGCGGACAGATTACGGTCATCCTCATTCTTTCGGCGTTTTATATTATCGGCCTCTCGCTTGCTGGACTGAATTATTCGCTGGTACTTGGCTTGCTGGCGGGCACCATCGTGATCATTCCTTATGTTGGTTCCATCATTTCCATCAGCCTTGGCTTGCTGGTGGCACACGGCCAGTTTGGCATGGATAGTAGCTGGTGGGCCGTACTATCAATTTATGGTGCGGGGCAAATTCTGGAATCGCAAATCCTCACCCCGAAGATCATTGGCGATCGGGTCGGGCTTCATCCGTTATGGATGCTGTTTGGCATGTTGGCGGGTGCGGTGCTGCTTGGTTTTGTGGGCCTGTTGCTGGCAGTGCCGCTGACGGCGGTGATTGGGGTGTTGGCGAAGTTTGCCATTACCCGTTATTTGCAATCCGGTTTATATTTAGAACAATAAAATGAGTGCAGCCATGCAATTGGTGATGCCATTTTCGGCAAGCCCTAGCTATCACGCGGCGGATTTTATCCGTGGTGAATCGAATGCTGAGGCGCTGCGCTGGGTGGAAGGTTGGCCAAATTGGCCCTACAGTATTATTTTGCTGCACGGGCCTAAGGGCAGCGGAAAAACCCATTTGGCGCATGTGTTTGCTGACCGCGCCAACGCGACGATGATTGATGTGGCCCGTTTGGGCAGCGCGCCTGCCGATCACTTGCTGACGGGGAATCACTGTTGGGTGCTGGATAATATGGATGCGGTGGCCAATCAGCCAGCGCTGGCGCAGCTGATTAACCACGTGCGCGCACGCGGAGATTATTTGGTGATGACCGCCTCGAATGCGGCGGCACAGCTGCCACTTGATTTGCCCGACTTACGTTCGCGTCTGTTAGCGGTGCCCAGTATTGCCCTTGGTGCACCGGATGATGCACTGCTTTTGGGGGTATTGGCCAAAGCCTTTGCCGACCGTCAGCTGCGCATTGCCCCCGATGTGCTGCAGTATGCTGCTAACCAGCTGGAGCGTAGCTATGAAGCCATGCAGCAGTTCGCCGCCGATGCTGATGCGCTCTCGCTGGCACGCGGGCGGGCCATTACTTTACCTTTAGTGCGTGAGTTGTTGAATCGTCCTGATAAATCAGTATAATGCGCGCATGGCTGGAATCAAAAGCAAACCGTTGAGTAAGCCGATCGACCGGCTGACCGACGCCGACAAGCGCAAACGGTTCGAGAATGTGCGCGTGCTGCTCGCCGATCATGATATGCGCACGGCCACCTTGGTGCAGGGTATTTTATTTTCTTTTGGCTTTCGCGATATCAATTGCGTGACCAGTGGTCACGATGTGTTGCGGCAATTAGCCACCAAGCCATTTGATCTGATCATCACCGAATATAGCATGGCTGAGGTGGACGGTATTACCATGGTGAGGGCCATCCGCACTGCTAAAGACGGCAAACGTATCCGGCGTGATATACCCATCATTATGCTGACGGCGCGGGCTGAGATGGAAAATATTCAAGCTGCGCGTGATGCGGGCATCAACGAGTTTATCGTGAAGCCGTTTTCGGCTAAAACCATTTCCGACCGCATCATTACGGTGATTGATAATCCGCGATCGTTTGTCGATGCGCCGGGTTTTTCTGGCCCATGCCGTCGCCGCAAAGGGGCCGCGCCACCTGGTGTGGCAGATCGTCGTGTGCCCCGTGGCAAGAAGCCTGCCACGGCAGCAATGGGAAAAGAAACGCCAGTTATTTCGCCACCGAATTATGCCATTCGCGAACAATTGGGTGATGTGAGTGCACGTGACATTCTAACCGAAATGGTGATTGCTGAAGCGCAAGCACAGCTGCTCGCTTCGGAAAATGATTTTATCAGCTGGGCGCGTGACGATATTGCCAAGCTTGAAATTGCATTCAAAACGCTGGAGCAAGACCCCGGCAATTTATTTGCTGCGGCTGATTTGCACCAAAGCGCCTATCGCATTCAGTCGCGTGCCGGCATTTTTGGATACGATATGGGCACGGAAGTGGCGACATTGCTTGTGAATTACCTGACGAATCACCCGCGTGTGACGGACAATGATTTGCTCATCATCCGCAAGCACATCGATGTGGTGACGGTGATTTTCAACCAAGGGGTGAAAACATCTGGCAGCCAAATTGGCGAAGAGCTCATGGGTTCGTTGAAGAAGCTTATTGCGAAACTTGGTTAGTCTGATGGGGGCCTTGTCCCCAAACCCCTGCCGCTTCGCGGCTCGCCATGGAAGGCTACGCGCTGACTTTACAACCATTAGATGACGTGAATCAGGCCCGTTTGGGGGGATGAGGCGCTTGCACTTTCGCGTTTTTCCATGCGTCCGGCGAGGTAGGCCAGTCGGCCGGATTCCACAGCGAGTTTCATGGCGGTGGCCATTTGCACCGGATCGCGTGCTTCGGCAATGGCGGTGTTCATCAGCACGCCGGCGCAGCCTATCTCCATGGCGATGGCAGCGTCCGACGCGGTACCCACGCCTGCATCCACCAGCACGGGGACGCGTGATTGCTCCACAATCATGCGGATGTTCAGTGGGTTTTGAATGCCAAGACCGGAGCCAATGGGGGCGGCAAGCGGCATAATGGCGGCCACGCCCAAATCTTCAAACTTGCGGGCGCTGATCGGGTCGTCGTTTGTGTAGACCATCACCTCAAACCCATCAGTTACCAAAATTTTTGCCGCTTTCAATGTTTCTTCAACATCGGGAAACAGGCTGTTTTTGTCGCCAATCACTTCCAGCTTCACCAGTTTCCAACCGCCCAGTTCGCGCGCGAGACGCAAGGTGCGCACCGCATCATCGGCCGTGAAGCAGCCCGCGGAATTGGGCAAATAGGTATATTTCTCGGGCGGAATGGCAGCCTGCAAATTCTCACCATCGGCGCTGGCAAGGTTAATGCGGCGCAGCGCCACGGTTACAATTTCAGCACCACTTGCTTCAATGGCAGACTTCGTCTGTTTTAAATCTTTATACTTTCCGGTGCCGACAAGCAGGCGCGACGAAAATTTTTTACCGGCAATGAGCAAAGGATCATGAGAAGGGGACGAACTCCCCTTCGCGGCTTCGCCGCTGACCCCTTCGCTTCGCGGCTCGCGCGCAGCGCTACGCACGGCTAATTCATCATTTGCCATCAGCCGCCTCCGATGAAGCCGACGATTTCAATCACATCGCCATCCATAATTTGCGTGGTGGCGTAGGCACTGCGTGGGATGATTTTTAGATTCTGTTCCACCGCTACTTTGCGCACATCGAGTTTTAGCTCAGCGACAAGATCACTGATAAAAACCAAATCCGCCGCAGGCCGAGCCTGCCCGTTGACGGTGATTTGCGATTGCATGGGGGATGTGTTATTCATGCGCACTATCTAGGCGATTTCGCGCGCAAGCGCAAGAAACGAGGCATCATGAGCAAGACCATAACCGTTCTGAACGGTCCTAACCTCAATTTGCTAGGCACGCGGGAGCCGGAAATCTATGGCACCACGACGCTGGCTGACATTGAAAAACTTTGCGTGGAAACCGCAAAAAAACACGGTTTTGCCATTGACTTTAAGCAGAGCAACCATGAGGGCGACCTGATTGATTGGGTGCAGCAAGCAGGGCGCGAGGCAGCAGCGATTATTATCAATGCTGGTGGTTACACCCACACCTCGGTGGCGCTGCATGATGCGTTGCGCGCGGTGAAAATTCCCATCATCGAGGTGCATTTGAGTGACCCGAAAACGCGCGAGCCATTCCGGCATCATTCCTTTATCGAATCGGTGGCAAAGCAAAGTATTTGCGGCCTTGGTGCGCAGGGCTATGTGTTGGCGATTGAGGCGGTGGTTCGCTAGCCTATGGATGACGAAATCATCGACATCACGCCCGATATGCTGATTGCCGCTTATGCCAATGGCTATTTTCCGATGGCCATGGAAGCGGATGACCCTGAACTTTATTGGTTCAGCCCCGAAGAGCGCGGGGTGATGCCCATTGCCGGATTTAATATTCCGCGTGGCCTGAAACGCTCGATGAAAAAGCATGAATATACGGTGACGGTGGACACCTGTTTTGAAAATGTGATTCGCGGATGTGCGAGCGTGAGCAAGGGCCGCAGCGAAACATGGATTAACGAAAAAATTGTGGAACTCTATACCGCACTCGCCGCCCGCGGACAGGCACATAGTGTGGAGGTATGGCGCGAAAAAGAACTGGTCGGCGGGCTTTATGGTGTGTCACTCGGCGGGGCATTTTTTGGCGAAAGCATGTTCAGCCGCGCGACTGATGCCAGCAAAATTGCGCTGGTGACGTTGGTAGAAATTTTGGCAGAGGCGGGTTACGAACTGCTAGATACGCAATATGTGAACGAGCATTTGAAGCAGTTTGGCGTCGAAGCGGTTTCCAAGAAACGCTATATGACAAAGTTGGAAAAAGCCCTTAACGCATCGCCTAATCCATCGAGCCTTTTTTCCACCGTATCGGTGCGCAAGGGGCTCGCTTCAGCATCCAGCGTCAGCCGCACCTCTGCATCATGATAGAGCAATTTGGCGTGGTGCAAATTGCCACCGCGTCCACCGGAGAGCTGGAACGCAAGGTTGGCGGCCAGCCCCACGCAGCGCGACCATAGGCGCTCGCGCTCATCCAGCAGTTTGATTTCGCTTTTATCACCCTTCCAGCGCGTTTGATAACGGTGGTAAAGCGCCAGCGCCAGCATGAGGCGTTCTTTATGATCCATGCCTTTCAGCGACGATTGAATGATGCGCTGATAGGCCCAGTTGGCGCGGAAGTTGGGGTCGATGGACCATGCCAGCTCCGACAGTTTGCACAAGGCTTTGCGAATGCGTTGCCATGCGATCGGCTCGCTGGCGAACAGGGGTGTCATCCAGTCATAAAGCTCGGTGGCATAGCTGCCCTGACGGCCAATGAGTGCGGCCAGATCACGCGCGGAGCCAAGCAGGGCATCTTCTTTTTTCTGGCGCGCTTCCAGCAGGTCGAAGAAAAATCCTTCGCGGATACCGCTTACTGAAAAGCGCACTTCATGCGCGCCAGTCACGTTCAGCAATTGCTGCAGCACCAAGGCGGTGGGCACAATCGTTTGCACACGCTTCGAAGAAATGCCCGGCAAGTCTTGCAGTTCGCTGGGCGACATATCCACCAGCTTTTCGCACATTTGCGTCACTGCGCGCTTGGTCATCACATATTCATGCACCAGATCGAGCGGGTAATGGGTCTTCACCATGTGCAGTTTTGCAAGGGCACGGAAACCGCCGCCAATGGCGTAAATGCAGGGTGGTTTGGCGTTCTTCA
>Ga0007834_1000353_pt1 | contig 14797 bp, 13 predicted proteins | sample CryBogCBE06Nov07_FD_71233 | JGI IMG/M metagenome (GOLD analysis project Ga0007834, IMG submission 71233) | Freshwater microbial communities from Crystal Bog, Wisconsin, USA - CBE06Nov07 | ecosystem: Environmental > Aquatic > Freshwater > Lake | place: Crystal Bog, Wisconsin, USA | collected...
GAGCAGGTCCAAGCGTATATGGATTACGGGGCTAAAAATACGACTGATCTTGAGAAGACAGCAGACTCACATTTTTTTCCAGTACTTCCGAAAATTTTTTTCTATCACTCATATGAAGTCTGGCGTGACATTATCTTCAACGATTTGTCGGTTCCATTTGATTGTGTTGACGTTCTTGGTGATCGACCGCGGATCCTCGTCCATTTTACCTCAACCAGAGCACAAATCAGCGCATTGCCACCCTTCTCATTGAAGTGGGGTGAGGATGAGACCAAGTGTAAACATCCACGCCTGATGACCGTTCAGAATCGGCCCAATGACGAAACGATTAGAGACCTGTTGGAGCGTCGAACTCATTGGGTTTCGGTCCTAGATTTCAATAGTCTCAAATGATTTGCTCACGAAGGATTCGAGAGGCAGAAGCAGCATCAGCAATCAATCGCTGTAAAACTGGTTCAAGATCTGATTGAAAGTTTAGCCACTGAGATCGCACGCGAAAAAATATTGCTTGACCAGCTTGAGTGGCGCGATATCGAGAGGCTTGTCGGCGTTTTTATCAGCGGGCTAGGCTATCGTTGCATAGTAACACCGCCAGCGAACGATGGTGGACGAGATATAGTTGTTTGGGAAATTACCAACAACGATGTCGCTTGGTATAATATCGAAATAAAGCACTGGCGGAACCGTAGCGCGGATAGCAAGTCTGTCGTCTACTTTTTGGAAACGGCACTGAGAGAAGGCCGTCGAGGTGCTTTCCTAATTTCCACCGGCGGCGTCGGGCCGGCGGCACTCAAAGCGCGCTCGGTGGTCCATGACGATTTCGTACGACTTGCCGGAGCGGCGAAGATTGTCACCACTTGCCGTCATTTTGTTAGTCGTCAATCTGGTCTTTGGCTGGAAGAAATACCACTTTGTCGAGTTTTGTTCGAGGATACACTCTAAGAAGATTTGCCCCGCGGCAGCAACGTCCAATCAGATGGCGTGATCCCTGATCTGGCGACGCCAAATCCCTGCTGTCCTACCTAAATTTCCCTGTTCGAAAATCAGCTTAGAACCGCATAATCACTTATCAAATATAACAAAAAACGAGTTTTATGCCGCCCTTGGATCCTGAAATTCCGAATTTTCGTTATAAATTTCCCTGTTATCAGCGAATCCCCGCAGAGACCGGTTCGCACCAGACTGCACCCACCGCCAGTTTTTCTTCAGATTGAAAAACACAATAATTTCATTAGCTTAACAGTCAATATTTTGGCCATGTTTGCAATTATACCCCTACGATACCCCTCAAATTATACCCCCCTCGTCTTCTTTGAGCGCTAGCTTCATGCCAACCTTCAAGGCCGCCACACGATTGACCTCATGCGCATAGGTGCGGGAGACCCCTCATCACCGTTCACATCGCAGGGCTGCATTGGGTGCGCATCAAGTCTGACATAGGACTGGATGCTCAGAGTGGTTAGGTAGGGATTGCACTCACCCCCTTGCTTAAGACCGTACCATTGGGTGCAAGTCGATCACTGCGAACACCAAGACCATGAGACTCCTTCAGGACAAGTGTACCCCACATGTCTAAGCCTCAGGACCGTTTGGCTACAGCATCACGTTTAATGGCGATGATATTTATCAAGGTGGCTTAAGGCAGGCGTGGAGTTGGTATGCAAAAAGCCATTAGGTAGGTCACAAAGTATTGACGATGATAGGCGATCTCCTCCCCCCATACATTGAGGGGTTGAGGTGTAACCAATAGAAACTGGGCGATGGTGATTGAACTGCGAGCAAGACACTTATTGCTCGCCACCTGATACTCTTAAGAGGAGGCATAAGACACTAACACTATGAATTTTCTAACCAATATCAATCTTAATCTTCGCGCGACCCGCTGCCTCATTGAACTGGCTAAATGCCTCAGCCAAGACTTCCTTCGCCCTCCTTGCTTCAGACTGCGCGACCAGAACAGAATCGTGAAGTGGAAGAGCGGTGATCCCTAGCTGCAATAACCGCCCTAATGCCGCTATAAGAATTTCGCTCTCGATCAACATGAGCCGGAAGCCAACGCCCGTACAAAAAAGTCCGGCAATCGGCGCGTGAAATTCTATAATACGTCTTTGCGCATCGGCCAACTTGGTTCCCGTTGAAAACAGTGACGATGTTTCTCTTGGCCAGCGCCGCATCGGTTCGATGGAGAATAACATCGCATTGATCAGCTTTTTCCAACCCTCCCGGTCAGACCCATCACCCGCAATGTCATAAAGATCACCTTCGGGCGGGCTTTGGTTGAGCCTGAGATAGGCAAGAACGGGAAAAAGTTGGCCAAAATCGACGTTGGCAATGTGTTCGCCCTCAGGATTCATCGCCGTACAAATTCTAATGATCCTGAAACGATCTGAACGCCGCATGCTTTCCCAGAAGCCATCGAATAGACGTCCGCCTTGTGTCCAATCGCCATTGTTAAAAATGCGTCTAACCGTGCGGCGATTGGGGTCAATCGGTTGGCCATCCTCCGCAAACCCAATGCCCTTACAGTCTGCAGCAATCTTTATGGGCGCTGCAAGGAGACTGGAATTAATGCGTTGGATTTCCTTACGCCGCCTTCGCGTGGTGGCAGTTTCAGGATAATCAATAATCTCGGAGCGACCCGTCTTGCGATCCTTCGGCCCTTTCAGAATCAGGACCTCAGGCGCTTCAGCATTTACGAAGGCGTTCCAGCTAACAATGGCCTCAGGCACAAACTCGAAGAAAGCTGGTTTCGGCAAAACGAGGGATTGTCCTGCATCGCCATTGGCAAAGCGGTATCCCCTCGCAATATTCGCTATCAGCGCTATCTCCGGGTGCGCCATGAGATTTAATACGTCAAGAAAATGTTGGCCATAGACCGGAGACCGATAGCGGCTCTTGGACCACATAGCGCCGCTGCTCCGTGGCACAGCAAGTGTTTGATCTGGTCCCGTCATGCTAAGCCAGGCGAGATTGCAGGCGATGGCTTCAATGGCGAGGTGAAAATGGCGGCGATCTCCTTCCTTTCGTGCTCTTTGACGCAATCCTAAAACGGCTTCACGCCCCTCAAGGAATTCAATGAGGGCGAGAAGAGCGGTTTTGAGCTCCTTGGAGGCGGCTCGTCTCTGTGGATCAAAACGGACAGGCAGTGCTGAAGGGGGCTTCAAATGCAGCACCCTCCATCAATTGCAGATAATGGCTTCAACCTGTGCTGACCTAGGCCCACGCACCTAATCTGCCGCTTGAATGCGCGGTATTTATATTTCACGTTGACGAGCCCAAAGCGGACGCCAGCCGGGTAAATGTGAGGGGTGAGGACCGAACCTCTCCAGCTTCAAATCCCGGATTTCCTGAAGATTCTGCTCAGTAACTTCGGCGCATATCTCCTCCAGTTTGCCGCCAATGACCCTAAGAACCCTCCCCGAGGATTTCGGATAGACATGAAACTCAATCGGAGCGGTGCGTCCATCTGCCAACGGGAAGTCCCAGCGCTTGTGCGTGCCAGAGGCTAGGCGATGCGCCGCCTTGGCCACCTGCACGATGCGAAACTCCGGCACCCTGTGACTACCCCGGTCATCCGCAATGATTGCGGAGACAGCCATATGGATCGCAAGCAACCTTTCCGGCATAACGTTGGCCTCGCGTAGCCTTGCAAACGCTATCCGGCCTCGCTCAATAGCCGAACGGCGCTTAATGTTTTGCGCTGGCTCTGACCGCCCTGCATTGGCCAGAAGCCAATCAATCTCAGTCAACGCACGAGCAACATCTGGCTGGCTCATGTGTTTCTTAATCCAGCGCAAGGCGACCTGAAGGTAGGGCTTCAGGTCTGTGGCCGAAATTGACGAGCACCAATGCGAGCCGTGTCTTGCAAGAAATTGAACATGATAGCGGCAATGGAACTGGGCAAGGCCAACTCCAGCACTTCGCATCGTTGGACGATAGCAATCGGGGATTGAGCACTGAATTTGATCTCCCGCAGAATTTGCCTGCGCCAGTTTCGCTTTGAGTGTCGAGTTAAGCATTTTGGTCACTTTGGCGTTCAAATATCCCTCGCTAAAGCTCTTTGCAGAAGCCACTCTGGATTGTCATAAACACCGTTACTATCGGGAGGGTCGCCCGGATGTGGCTTTGGTTTGGGGTCGGGAGCATCTTGGGCATTTAATTTCAGATCATTTAATATTTCGCAGTGATCGGCCTGCTGGGAAGATGGCCGTTCGGCTGAAATCGTGATCTCGCGTTTGAGCAGCTCATCGCTTAATGCCTTCCAAACATCACGGTCATGGTCAGGCTTTTTTCGAAAACCGTCCTTTCGCCATTTCTCAAGCCATTTGTACTCCGGATGAAATGCCTTCCAAAAGCTGTCAAAATCACTCACAAAGTGAACTTCGCTGTTGTTTGGGACGGAAAGCACAATTGTTATCGCCTGTTCAACCAATGCGCGAAGTAGGGGGCCGACAGGAAATTCCGGGCCAAGCGTAGTGTGTTCGCGGAAAATCTGGCCGTCAGGGCCACAAATACGCCAAGAGACTGCGCATCTCCCGTAGTTTTCAAATTGTGGTAAGCCTACCGATTTAATCCAAACTGTGTAAATGTCTTTACTCATTTGCAGCTCACTCAATTCATTTTTATGTGCTGGCCAATGGATTTGGCCAACAGCGCTTCTCGTGATTGAGAAATATAATATGAAACCAATTCGATAAGCTTTCAAGTATTTGATAATAAATTATATTTCAATGTAAAAATGAACTTTACATTACAAGTTAGTGTAATCAATACTTTAGCAAGCAAAAATAAATTTCAAGGAAGCGCACGCTTTCTGGCAAACCTCGAATATTTGAACGCGATTATCGATTTTTGACTGGGAATTGGCATTTCAGTTTGTTCGTGCGATGATTAAGAGGTGTGCAGACGCGGCACGCCGGAGCGTAGAAACTCTGAACTTGGCGGAATGGTGTCATCCGAAACGACACCGATCCTCGACCCATATGGTCGGGGAGCCTGTGGCGTATGTTCAGGCTCTCCGAGCTAAAGGCCATAGGGACCGTCTAAGTTCGGTTTTCTAACTCCCCGATCACCAGAGTCTTGGGGGCATGCTTGCGGGGGCGTACCGCAGGCCAATAGCCTCCAACACGGGAGGTTAGGGTGTATGCTTATCCTGAAAATATAGTTAGCGTCATTATAGTGATGTGCGCCCCTTTTGCGCTGTTGTTCTTGGTCTCTCTACCCTTTCAGTGGATAGGGTGGAGACGTAGCCTTGGAGAGGGCGTTAAGTGGCAAAAGGGAAAAGAGCCATCGTTCGTAGAATTCCTTTTAAATGAAGACCTATATGATCGATCTCTGGCATTCGAGAACAGCACGCGCCTCGTGCGCAAGAACCCGCAAAGGTATGGCCTGCCTTTAGATTATTTTGAAAAGAAAGACGCAGAGTTAGCGCAAGTGCCTGAGGTTGTCGTCAATAATGGCCTTACGATCGACGATGAAGAATATAAAGACTTAAATCGACCCGGCCCAAAGTCTATTCGCAAGCTCTTTGAAGTGTGCGTTTCGCTCGGCATCCTTGTATCAGTGCCTTTCGGTATAGCCGTGGGCGTAGATATGCTGGTTAGCGCATACGTGCCAAGTAACTATTGGGGTCTAGCCACAATTTCAGGCATGCTGGCGGGATTAATCCTAATGATCATGGCATCGAGTGCGATGGATACCGCTTCGGGAAAGCTCATCAGAAAACACTGTATGCGTTTATTTCGTGGCTACGCCTATCCTATTCTCTTGATTGCAGGTATTTTTTTAGGCTGGCATTGGCGTGACGCCAGACCACCAAACGATATGGAGAAAGCCCAAAGGATTGCTTGGCACGCATGCGCCAAAATTCCTGAGTGCATTGAGACTGCCACAATGGCTAACGGTGGCAATGAAGTGCAATACTATATTTCGGTGCCTTAGGTCGCCTCACCAGCTTTGCGCCGCTTCAAACGACTCAAGGTTGACCGTGAACATCCGGTGGCAGCAATGATGCCAGACCAAGACTGTCCCGCCTCAAGCATCGCCACAATGGCCTTATTGCGCTCCTCATTCTCAACTCTGCCACGATATTTGGGCCTCCCTTTAGAGTCTTGCGCCGCTTTGGCCTTGGCTATACCTTGAGCTTGGCGGCGGCGGCGATCTTCATAGTCTTTGCGGGCTATTGCGGCCAACATGTCGAGCATCAGATTATTAATCGCCTCGAACATTCTGCTTGAAAAGGGGTCTGTCTCCGCCTTTGCCATGAGCCAGCTTGTCGGTAAATCCAAGGCCACGACTTTGATCTGCCTCGAAGCTATTTCAGTCTTTAACTTATTCCAGTCCTCGCCATTCAGTCTTGAAAGCCTATCGACTTGCTCAATGAGCAATATGTCCCCCGCCTTTGCATCCGAGAGGAGGCGAAACAATTCGGGGCGGTGAAGTGAAGCGCCGCTTTCATTCTCAAGGTAATAGCTGGCGATGGTGAGACCCCGCTCGGCGGCGAAGCGGTCAAGGTCGCCTCTCGCGCGGCTTGCGTCTTGCTCGTTGGTTGATGCCCTAAGATAGGCCCTTGTGAATACCATAGCGAAGCCCTCGGTTCGATTAGGATGGTTCGCTTATAATAGGTTCTCTAAGGGTCTGTCAATGATCTATATCGAACCATTCATAGATAGTTCGTTTGAAGTATACCGAAAAGAAGTAGAGCAAATCTCTAGGCAAGGATGGCGATGGGTGGGGAATGCCTTCCCCTCATCCGGTCCGCGTCACGGACTGCAAACCTCAGCGTCAAAGAATGGCCTCTTCAAAGACAAATTACGGTCCTGCCAAAAAGGCGATGGGGGACATATGCTCACAGCTGCCAATTGCAGGCCATTCGCGTGAGCCACCCCTAGGCTTGCATCAGGCCAAGTTGCGACGAGGACATTAAGCCAATCTTACCGTTCACCTTTCGCCATGATATGCCGCACATCGTCATTTCTCGCTCTGTCTCTCCTTAACGAGTTCTACGAAATCAGAGAGGTTCATCAGCCAGCGGCGCTGCTTTTCGCGGTAGGTAGCATGCAAACTTTGTGGCACCACTAGTTGCAACCGCTTGGTCTGCATTTCATCTGTTTGGTTCTCGGAAATACCCGGCTCAAGCGTCAACAAATGTTTGTCGTTGATGCGTGTCGCTTCAGAGAGAACTTGCCGCCAGCGATCTTTGCAGGTGGATTTTGCGCCCAGCATGGTCAACCGATTTTCAGGGAAAGCTGGATTGCGGTAGTCAGACTGGCCCGGAAACAAAAAATCGGGCTTGTTGCGATTTTCTGTTTCGGCACCACGTGCGAACAGAAGGGCATGAGCAGAAAATAAAGACTCCAAGTGATTTTCAAGGCTCTGTCCGGCACGTGATTTCCGCCGGTTCTGCACGCTTAACGAAAAAGATAAAAAGCCATCAACGTCGGCGACCTTATCGCTTGCCATAAATCCCGCACCAAGACGTTCAGCAACGATGTGTCGCTCGAGGCGTCGAAACAGCATTTCTTCACGTTCAATCCATGCCATTAGCACGAGGTCAGCATTGTCGCGCGGTGAGATTTCAGGAAGGGATGATCGCGCCAGTTCCGAAAACTCGCGAGTTGTCGGGAATTTTGAGTCAAATTTTACCAACAGGGCATCAAGGCGATCAGCTTCCGGCTCTTCAAATTCTATCCCGAGTTCGTCAAGGATGTAGCGGGCGGTAAAGTCCAGTTCAGAAGCATTATCAGTAGTGATTTCAATAGCTTCGAATTTCAAATCTGGTTGCTCTTCAAGCCCGAACAGCCAGAGAAGCTGATTTTGAACTGTGCTTTCCGATGGCACAATGATAGCGATGAGGGTGTTATTAGTGCGCTTCGCTATGAAGAGCGTATCCCCTTCCTTCGCTGCGGCACAAACTGCATTGCTTGGAAAATAAAGCCTATGCTCCCTGCGCGGCGGTTTTCTGGACTCGTACCATGTCAAAAACCCTTCATCTGTAAGGGCTTCTTGTTCACCACCTATCCATATGAAAGTTGCATCATATTTGACGCGATCCGGCGTCCCCAAAAGCTCCTTAAGCTGTCCGGAACTATTGAATTCGTGCTGGTTCGAAACCAAAGCATTTGCTTCTACGGAGCTTAATCGTTTTACGGCCACTCCTTCAAAATAATCAGAAAGTAATCCCCTCCGGATTGCCGTCATGTTAGCCCTCGAAGTTCAAAATAATTTAAGTCTGAGCGCAGCCAACTTGCGCATTGTTCAATAACCGTTTCGGGAGGCAACCGGCTGCGGCCTTTGAGAGCGCACTCCCAAACTATTCCAACCCGCCATCCGGCCTTTTCAAGAGAAGCGCCCGCCACCGCATCAACCTCTCGATTGCGTGCAATTTTAGTATGCCAGAATTCGGCGCGGGTAGACGGCATTTTGAACAGATGACAATCATGTCCATGCCAGAAACAGCCGTGAGCAAACAATACAGCCTGCCAGCGCGGAAATACCAAATCCGGCTTTCCCGGTAGGCTTCGGTCATGCAGACGATAACGAAACCCGAGGGCATGTAGTCCCCGTCGGAGAGCCAATTCCGGCTTCGTGTCCTTACCCCGGATTCCGGCCATCATTCGGCTGCGAACTTCCGATGTTACGATATCAACCATGCACAGAAGCCATGAGCCGATCCGGACGTGTGACTTGAGCAACCGCTGCACGTGGCCCATCAGCAACATCAGGTCCCGGCGCGATGGCTTTCTCCAGATAAGGCCGGATTGCTTTTGCAACAAATTCAACTACCGGCACAACCACCGCATTGCCGAACTGCCGGTAGGCTTGCGTATCAGACACGCCAATGCGGAACGAGCGCTCTGGCGTTTCAAACCCCATCAACCTTGCACATTCTCGCGGCGTCAATCTACGCGGGCGTTTTCCGGGCTGGTCAACCAGAACCTCTGAACCATCCTTATAGTAACGCGCAGACAATGTTCTTGTTACATCATCAGGGCCAAACAGGCTGAAACCAAAGCCGTTTCCCGCCGCACGGTGCTTTTCCTTGTATCCTTGCAGATATTCCCAGAGGCGCGGGGTTAGCGTGTATTTCGGGTCAACCTTGTCATGCGGCTCAAGGATTGATCCGAGCTTTGGGCCATTTCCGGGCGACGGCACCTTGAGCGCCTTGAAATTAAATTCGGTTGGTTCACGAAATCCAACAATAAATATTCGTTCGCGTTTTTGCGGCACCCATGGCTCAGAGCTGATCACCCGATGCTGGACGTGATAACCCAGTTCATTGGTTAGAACGTTGATGATCGTGGAAAAAGTCCGACCTTTATCATGACTTTCAAGATTTTTGACATTTTCCAGAACAAAAGCCGCTGGCCGATGATGCGCTATGATCTGGGCCGTATCAAAAAACAGCGTGCCCTGAGTGTCGCATAAAAATCCGTGCGGTCTGCCCAAAGCGTTCTTTTTGGAGACGCCAGCAATGGAAAAAGGCTGACAAGGAAATCCAGCGAGAAGCAAGTCATGTTCCGGAATGAGTGCCGGGTCCTTCGAATATTCCCGTATGTCACCGCCAATCGAGTGGTTGTCAGGAAAATTGAGCGCATAGGTCTTCTGACTGTGAATATCCCATTCGGATGTAAACAGACATCTGCCACCGATGCTCTCAAAGCCGAGGCGAAGTCCACCAATGCCCGCGAAGAGGTCGATGAAGCGAAAGGCGGGTAAATCAGCAGAGGACGCCGTGCGCTTGTCAGCAGCATCTTTCAGGACACGGATAGCCAGACGACCGGGGGCGCTTGCGCCTTCTTCATAACGATAGACCGAGCGGGGCGAAACTTCCAGTAGAGCTGCCGCTTCTTCAAGGGTCAGCCCGGCTCGCTCTCTCAGCCCGGAAAATTTTGTCCGTTTAGCTTTACGCATACTTTCCTCGATTCGCTTCTGTGTCATTTTTTGACATACTGACACTAGGTTTCCTTAAAAATCAATAATGTTCGCTATTTGTTCTAAATTAATATCAGTTTCCCACAGTTCCTTTTTTCAACACTGTCCGGCATGCGTTTAAAGAGGCTTCATGGTTTAGCGGATAAAATGCAGCCCTGCCGCGTGGGCGACTACTCGCATAAGCCACCTCTAGACTTGCATCGGGCCTAATGGCGTGAACGTCATTAGGCTAGTCTTGCTGCTCGCCCCTCGCCACAATCCGCAGCACGCCATCGTTTGCCGGTCGTTGCAACTCTAGCGCATCGTGTATTGGCGCGTTTAGCCATTGCTCGCATTCCCCTTGGCTCGTCAGAATGACGGGCATGGCCTTCGGGTGAATGGGCCGGATAAGCGCGTTGGCGTCAGTTGTAAGGAAGGCATAAAGCCGGTGCTCGCCCTCGACGGGGCTTGCCTTCGGCCCCCGCACACCCGTCCAAGGACGCCACAGGCCGGGAAAGAAGAAGAGCGGGCGCTCCTCATTCAAGGCGAACCAGATCGGCGTCTTGCGCGGCTTGGTGTCGGCATATTCACAGAAGGACGTGACCGGCACGAGGCAGCGAAATTCCGGTTTGAGCCACGTGCGCCAGAAGGGCGAGGCGGTGTTGCGGATATTGGTCACGGGCGCATTGCCAACATTCGGCGGCGGTGGGAAGCCTTAGCGCATCATGCCAAGTTCCCGCACGCCATCCTCAGTGCGGATTAGATCACGGGCGCAAGCGTGTCCGGGAAGATTGATGGCATGGGCGCAAGGTTGCCGGTCTTGTCCCGCATGGCGCGTGCTAGCTGGATAATGGCGGTCTGGCCCTTGGTGTGACTGTAGAGATTGCACACGCCGCCGCCCTTTCACCGCTTTAACCAACTCCCCCATGTCACTGGGTGCTTTGAATCGTAGCGCTCGCCGTCGATCAGCGCCATAAATACTTCGGTGTCTACTTCATTGGCGAAGCATTTCACGATCCACCATTGACCGTCCCGCACGAACGTATGCCCGCGAACGCAACAAGACAGGTCTTTGCAGTTCGATTGAACCCGATTGTAATGCGCGACCCTTCCAGTTTCCGGCTGGATATAGGCGATCTGAAAGGGGAAGTTTTTGTTGATGTCGTAGTTCGACATTTCGCCCTTGCGCCGTGTCATGGCTTGGTCTGGGCATTGTCGTTGTTGAACAGGCGGTGGCGGATATAGCCACGCGAGACGGCCCGATCAGCCCACGCATAGAGGGCCTCAAGCTCTGTCAGCAGCGCCCGCAAGGCCGGTTCGTGTGCATCGGTCACGGCGTTCTTGCGTGAGTTATGAGAACAAATTAAGAACAACGTTCTTGAAGAGTCAATCTGGAAATTGATTGCCGTGACGCTAGTCCGCCTTTGGAAACGAGGGTGCATCATCCTGAGTAAAATGTTACCGTCTGAGTTTGGTACAACCTCAAGAATGGTTGCTGAAGCCGGTACGACAGAGTATCAACATGTTAAGAACAAGTAACATGCTGCGTCTGGCGAAAGACCAAACGATCAAGAGGACGATCCTATATGGCGTTAGAAATTGTTGTGACAACAGACCGCTATAGTCGTGATCCGGCTTCGCGTGACATGATTGAGGTTTTGAAAAGGGATCAAGAAAAACTCGATCTACAATCTGCAGTATTATATTATGATTTCCCTGCATACGTTGACTATGAGTCCGCGACGACACGCCCAGATATTCTTATATTTTCTCCATGTCACGGATTTATTGCTATTCGTTTCTTAGATGACTCGCTGTTCTTTCGTAACACCGATACTCCTTTGACGGCGGACGCGGCATTAGTAGATTTTTGCAGTAATCTATATTCTCGCCTCATTAGAAGCAGGGAGCTGAGATCGTCATTAACGAGAAGCATATTTGAAGTACATCCAATAATTTTTGATAAAACAACAAAAAATCTCTCTGACTCTTGTCAAACAGAGTTCAATAGCAAAATTTGCAAAAGCTACGAGCAATTTGGACGAATTCTTTCTTCGGCAAAGAGGACAAGAGCCAGCGCAAAAATTGAGGCTGAAGCTCGATCTGTCGTAGAGGGTGCAAAAGCACTCGCTCGTCCCCATAAAAGGGCAATACCGAATCCAGAAAAGCAGCCACTTGCGGTTGCGTTGTCAGAGTTAGAAGCGGAAATAGCCAATTTTGATCAGAAGCAGAGGCACATCGCGCTTGTAGATGTTGGCGGACCCGCACGTATTCGAGGCTTGGCAGGCTCTGGAAAAACAATAATTCTGGCCATGAAAGCAGCACATCTTCATCTAAATAACCCTGACGCTCTAATTTTGATAACTTTTCTTACCAAAAGTCTTAGAGCGACGATCAAAAGCCTAATAACCAAATTTTATCGCCACTACTCAGACAAAGACCCCAACTGGAAGGTTATTCACATTAGGCACGGGTGGGGCGGAGTTTCTATCCCCGGCGTTTATTCGGATGCTTCGAGCCGAGCAAATAGGCCAGCGTTGCGGTTACCAGATGCTCAGCGGCTTGCGAAAGCTGGTGAAAGTGCATTTGGCACGATATGCCGAGAATTACTTGAGAATGCTAAAATAGACCCATTTTACGATCACATTTTGATCGATGAGGGTCAGGACTTTGCCGAGCCATTTTACGAATTGTGCTTCAAGCTTGCGAAGGGCGAACGTGATCAAAAGAGTATTGTTTGGGCTTACGATGAACTCCAAGACATTATGAAAGTCAAAATTCGCCAACCTGAGCAACTGTTTGGTATGGACTTTGACAAGAAACCACGCGTGTCATTGGAGAGATCAGGTGGAAGTGTCCCACCCGGGGCGACCAATGATGCCATTTTAGAAAAATGTTACCGAAATCAGCGGGACGTTTTGGTCGTAGCTCACGCTCTTGGTTTTGGCGTTTATGGGAATATTGTTCAGCTTTTGGAAAGTGCTGAACATTGGACCGATGTTGGGTATGAAGTACTGACTGGAGAACTTGTTGTTGGACAGGAAGTACGGGTAATAAGACCTGAGCGAAATAGTCCCATTCAGATTAGTAGCAATGCCGATTATCCTCTCATCGAACATTATGCAGCTGCGTCAATTGATGCAGAAGTAGATTGGGTCATTCAAAAGATACAAGGATTCATACAGGGCGGCTTAGCTCCTGAGGAAATTGTCGTCATTTCTCTCGATGACCGACACGCAAAAAACTATCTTTCAAGGGTTGCTGAGTCTCTAGCTCTCATTGGTATCGCCTCAAATAACGTAATTGCCGACCCCTACAACGAGCCCCCGTTCTCCGTTCAGGGGAAGATCACGCTCTCGACCGTATACAGGGCTAAGGGAAATGAAGCTGCGGCTATTTTCGCAGTGGGCATTGACGCCGTTGAGACACGGAGCAGAGACGGGCGAAACAAAATCTTTACGGCCTTCACTCGCTCCAAGGCATGGCTACGAGTCAGCGGGTTAGGAGTCTCCGCCACCAAGATATTTTTAGAAATCGATAAGGCGCTGAGGTTGTCGCCGGAAATCAAATTTACAATGCCGAACTTAGACGAGATCGAGACAATTCAGAGAGGTCTTGGTCTAAAGCAAGCACGCGCAAAGGCCGCTCGCGAGGAGTTCTTGAAGAAATTAAGAGCGGCAGGTCTCTCTGAGGATGAGATACAGGAAGAATGGACTCTGGGGCTGAAGAGTGAATAGGCAACAGTTGATATCTGAAATTAAAAGATCGTGGAACATCGTCAAGGCGATGGGTTTAGATAATGTTTTTTCTAATCCTATTCCGTTGGAACCAAGTGAAATTTTTAGAACGCTAGCAACGAGTTACAAAACCACCTATGAAGAATTGTATCTGATTGCAATGGAAAACGGCGACTATAATTTCTTGCTCTCAGATTATTCATTCTTTCAGTTTGGAATAGGCACTGATGACCATGTCAGGTTTGCTTACTATCCAAACCCGTTTTTAGGTGCGTCTCGTGAAGTCATCGCGGAAATAGGGGAAATTCAAACCTACGTTACTGAAGGGCTAACTTCAGTAGATGAATTGCTGCATAAAATATCCGAAGTTCGCCAAAGTCAGCACCCTCCATTGGTGCGTTACGAAAATTCTCCAAGCCAGTATGTAGAATCTATTCATCCCTGCTCGCATTTCCACATTGGCCATCATGGGACTAACAGGTGGGCGCTTTCTAGAACACTAACCCCAACTGCATTTGTGCTTCTAATTTTGAAGAATTTTTACTCAGAAACTTGGCACTCAATTAGTGATTGCCAAATATTCGGTCGATCAGCCTCGTTGGATGAAATTCTAATCAGCGAAAAGGCGAAATGTCGAGCTTTAGGCGATGACTTATTTAGTCCGACTGAACGGCTTCTCTTTGCTTTCGGTTAATTCCTGAGGTGCCTTCCGCATGTTTGAAATCTCCAAAACATGGCGGAGAGCATTAGACCAAATCATCGCAAGCGAAATTGATGTTTAATGCTTAGATTTGCGTTTCCCTTCGGGTGGCAAATGATCGCATAAGCCGCATGGAACATGCACAATGTCAGCCTTGTCACGATTGGAATGGGCTTAACCCTCTTCGTTTCTTGGGCTTGGCGAGGAGGCTTTTTGAGGAAACTTCACGGCCTGAACTCAAGCCCGGAACTGGTCACCGCTTGACCCTGCCGAATAGAGGCTCAAAGTCATGCCGTGGCGCTTATGGCCGACCACTGAGGCGATGATGTTGAGCACCTCCCCATTTGTCGGACAATTTCCAGGGTAAATTAAGCTACTTTTTGGGCCTTCTGGTCTGGTTGCATTTGGTTCCAGTAAACCACAGCGGGCGCTCGCCCACCATGGGCGG
>Ga0007834_1000354_pt1 | contig 14780 bp, 15 predicted proteins | sample CryBogCBE06Nov07_FD_71233 | JGI IMG/M metagenome (GOLD analysis project Ga0007834, IMG submission 71233) | Freshwater microbial communities from Crystal Bog, Wisconsin, USA - CBE06Nov07 | ecosystem: Environmental > Aquatic > Freshwater > Lake | place: Crystal Bog, Wisconsin, USA | collected...
CGACGCTGCTGGCCAGGTGCGCCTGGTGCTGCACGATGTGGCGCCCGGCGACTATGCCGTCTCCGCCTATCAGGACCTCAATGGCGACGGTAAGCTCAGCACCAACATGATGGGCCTGCCCACCGAGCCCTACGGCTTTTCGAACAACGCACGCGGCGCGTTTGGGCCGCCCGCCTTCAAGGACGCTGCGTTCACCGTGCCCGCGCAGGGCGTGACCATCGAACTGCAAGTCAAGTAAGGAGCCCGCCATGCACACACCACATTTCGCAGCCGCGATGGCCCGCCGCCAGCTCCTGAAATCCCTCGCCATCGGCGGCCTGGCCAGCGTAGCCGGTTCCGGGTTTGCCGCCGACGCCTCCAGCGGCGCCTTTGCGCGCAGCTTCGCGCCCCTCGACGGCGCTCTGCACGCCGGCCCCGGCGAGGGCGGGCAATGGGCGGTAGCTGACATCGCCATCACTGGCCGCCTGCCCGAGGCCTTGCGCGGCACGCTTTACCGCAATGGCCCGGCGCGTTTTGCGCTGGGCTCCACGCGCTACCAGCACTGGTTTGATGGCGACGGCATGGTGCAGGCCTTCCGCTTGCAAGGCGGCAAAGCAAGCTACCGCGGCCAACTGCTGCGTACGCCCAAGCTGCTGGAAGAAGAAGCCGCCGGCCGCTTTCTCTACCCCGCCTTCGGCACGCCGATGGCCGATGCCGCGCCCGTGCGCAGCGCCGATGCCGTCAACCCCGCCAACATCAACCTGCTGCCCATGCAGGGCGGCAAGTCGCTCTATGCGCTGTGGGAAGCGGGTTCGGCCTTGCAAATCGACCCCGACACACTGGCCGCCCAGGGCTTCAAGGCCTGGTCACCCGAAACGCAGGGCGCGCCCTTCTCCGCCCACCCACGCATTGCGCCCGACGGCACGGTCTGGAACTTTGGCTATTCGGCGCACAGCGGCAAGCTGATCATTTATGAAATTGCGCCGGGCGGCCAACTGCGCCGCCAGACCCTGCTCGATGCGCCCCAGGCCGACATGGTGCACGACTTCGCCATCACCGAGAACCACCTCGTCTTCCTGCTCATGCCCCTGCTGGCCAAGCCGGGCGCGCCGCCTGTAGGTAGCCTGGACCGCTACGAATGGCAGGCACAGGCGCCGATGCTGGTGATGCTGGTGAGCAAGGCCGACTTCAGCGTGCGGCGCATGGAGTTGCCCAATGGCGGCGTGTTCCACATCGGCAACGCCTGGGAAGACAAGGGCCTCATCCGCCTGGGCTATGCGCGCTACACGGAATTTCTGCCCCACCTCAAGGGCCTGGGCCTGCCCAGCCCAACCGCGCGCCTGGACCAGCTGGCGCGCTGGACCCAGGTGGAGATCAACCTGGCCCAGGGCACAGCGCGGCAGTTCGACGTGGGCCTGGCCGGCGTGGAATTCCCGCGCTTCGATGCGCGGCTCACGGGCCAGCGCAGCGAGTTCGGCGTGCTCATGCAAAACAGCGGCAGCGCCGGCAACGACCAATGGGGCATGGACAGCGTGGTGACCCACAGCGGCACGACCACGGCGCGCTTCCGTTACGGCAGCGACTGGATCGCCGAGGAACACCTTTATGTGCCCGCGCCCGGCAGCAGCGCGTCCGCCTCGGGCTGGGTGCTGGGCACGGCCCTGCAAAAGGCCAGCGGCAGGACCACGCTCTCGGTGTTTGAAGCCGACGCCATTGCCAGCGGGCCGGTAGCCCAGCTCGCCCTGCCTTTTGGCCTTCCGCTAGGCCTGCATGGGCAGTTTGTGACCGCCTAGGCGGGTACGCCAGAACAGGAAGACCACGATGCAGAAGTTGAGCAGGTTCCAAGCCATGCCGTTCATGAATGCGGCATGGTAGGAACCCGTGAGGTCGAACACCTTGCCCGACATCCAGCCGCCCAAGGCCATGCCGAGCATGGTGCACATGATCACCGCGCCGACCTTGGTGCCGGCCGAGGCCGGCGCAAAGTATTCGCGCACGATGATCGCGTAGCTGGGCACGATGCCGCCCTGGAACAGGCCAAACATGGCCGACACCACATACAGCGGCACCAGGCCATCAAAGGGCAGGAACATCAGCAGCGCAATGCCTTGCAGGCCCGAACCCAGCAGCAGGGTGCGCATGCCGCCAATGCGGTCGCAGATGGCGCCTGAAATCAGCCGGCTCACAATGCCGCAGGCCAGCATGATCGAGAGCATCTCTGCGCCGCGCGCTGCGCCGTAGCCGAGGTCCGTGCAATAGGCCACGATATGCACCTGCGGCATCGACATGGCCACGCAGCAGCCCACCGCCGCAACGCAGAGCAGGCCCAAGGCTTGCGCGGGCCGTAGGCCAAACGGCTTGCCACCCAGCGCGCCAGCGCGGGCACCCGAAGCGTGCGGCGCAGCCGCCTGCACCACGGGCGGCCGCAGTCGCATGAGCTGGGCAAGGGCCAGCATGGCCAGGCTGCAAAATACGGCCAGGCCAAGGTAGGTAGTGCGCCAGCCAACGCTTTGCACAAAATGCTGCACGACGGGCGGCCAGATGGCACCGCCAAGGTAATTGCCACTGGCGCAGATGGCCACGGCAATACCGCGCCGCCGCACAAACCACAGCGAGGTATCGGCCAGCAGGGGCGAGAAGGTGGCCGAGCTGCCGCACAGGCCAATGAGCAGCCCATGCGCAATGGCAAATAGCCAAATGTTGCCGGCCAGCGCCGCTAGCGCAAAGCCCAGACCCAGGCAGATCGCTCCGATGCGCAGCGGCACCGCCACGCCAAAGCGGTCGGCCAGCTTGCCCATGAGCAGGCCGCCCACGCCAAAGCCGATCATCTGCAGGGTGTAAGGCAGTGAAGCATCGGCCCGGCCTACGCCAAAGTCCGCCTGCACTGCGGGCAGCACCACGGGCACCACATACATGCCGCTGGCCCCCACCGTCATCAGCGCCAGCGTAACCAGTAGGCGCATCCATGCGCTGCGCGAATCCACCAAAAGGCTGGCCGCGGGCGTGTGGGTGCTCATGCGGCGGAGCCAGCGCCCAGGCGCACCAGCAGTTGCGCTAGGGCATGCGCCACGGTGGCCGCGCGCACCGCCGCGCGGTCGCCTGCAAAGCGCTGCACTTCGCTGCTGACCACGCCCCCCACGCTCCAGGCAAACCACACGGTACCAACAGGCTTGGCCGCGCTGCCGCCCGTGGGCCCGGCCACACCGGTGACAGCCACGCTGACCTGCGCCTGCGAGCGCGCCACCGCACCCGCCGCCATGGCGCGCGCCACGGGCTCACTCACTGCGCCATGCTCGGCGATGAGCGCGGGCGGAACGCCCAGCAGCTCGGCTTTGGCCTCGTTGGAATAGGTGACAAAGCCGCGCTCAAACCAGGCCGAAGAGCCCGCCAGATCGGTGCAGGCAGAGGCGATCATGCCGCCGGTGCAGCTCTCGGCTGTGGCGAGCATTAAATGCTTATCCAGCAGCAATTTGGCAATAGAATAGACCGCCAAGACCCATGAAACCTGTATAGCTTGCTCTGATTTTGGTAGCACGCTCAACCTAAAAGCGCCACAGCGCAATCGCCAGCAGCGTGCACAGCGCAGCCACCAGGTCGTCAAACACAATGCCCCAGCCGCCCTTCCAGCCAAAGCCCTTGAAGAGACTGTCGGCCCAGCCCACCGGGCCCGGTTTGGCCGCGTCAAAAAAACGGAACAATAGGAAAGCCACGAACTGCCCACCCAAACCCATGGGCATGGCCAGCCAGAGCACAAGCCAGAAGGCCACGATTTCGTCGATGACGATCTGGCCCGGGTCCTGCACGCCCATGTGTTGCGCAGTTACCGTGCTGGCCCACCAGCCGGCCAGAGTGGTGACGGCAATCGCCAGGCCCCACTGCAGATCGCTCGGGCGCCAGAGCGCATTGGCCGCCAGGAAGCCCAGCCAGGCCCATATCGTGCCCGCCGTGCCCGGCGCCGCAGGCGAAAGCCCCGAGCCAAAACCCAGCGCAATCAGATGCGCCGGGTGGCGCAGCATGAAGCCCGCGCTCGCGCGACGCATCGGCGCGAAAGGGTTAGGGGCTGCGGGGTCGGCTGGCATGGGAGGATTATGGGGTGGGTGGGGCTGCTTTAACTCCCCCTAGAGCACTTTCCAGATTTTGGCGTTGGTATGACAATGGCTCAAATGGGCTGCGATGATTGCTCGGATGACTGCTGGGTTTATCGCTTTTTTATGGGAGCAAAGAATGCATATCTGGCGGGCTCGAATAAGGTATTTGGGTAACCAACTCGACAAGTTATGCTGCACTGGGTTGCGGCAGGTAAACGCTATTCTTTAACCGTCACGTGGTCACTCAGCCTTTCCAACTCCGAAACACCCATGGCATGCCCGTGGCGCAGGAGGAACTGCTCGCCGATATACGCCGCGTCGCCCACGAGCACGCATCGTCGAGTCTCACTTTTCGGCAGTACCAGCAGCGCGGAAGGTTTGCGCCTTCTACGGCAATGCGGAGGTTCGGCGCCTGGAACGCCGCGCTAATGCAAACGGAGTTGGCTGAATCCAACTCAATCAACCTGCCTGACGATGTGTTGTTCGAGAACCTGCTCTCGCTCTGGCAGCACTACGGGAGGCAGCCACGTCGGGCCGAATTGGCACTACCGCCGTCCACCATATCTCAGACTTCATACAACCGTCGCTTCCGCAGTTGGTCGGCAGCCCTAGCCGCATTCGTGGAGTTCGCGAATGGTGTTGAGCCTGCTCCCCTTCCGACGCTGGCGCAAGCAACACGCAAGCGAACGGCGCGCGATCCGTCATTGCGCCTTCGCTTTCAAGTTCTCCATCGGGATCGGTTTTCTTGCTGCAGTTGTGGGGTCATCCCGGCTACAACAGTGGGAACGAGGCTCCAAGTCGACCATATAGATCCATGGGGTCTCGGCCGTGAGACCGTATTTGAGAACCTGCAAACTCTCTGCGAGCCATGCAACTTGGGGAAGAGCAATGTGGTGCATGGCAACGGTTAACATTTCAATCGACACGGACCCACCACTGCAGGGCTGCGGCTTCGCCGCTCGTGTCGTGGTCCGGTCATTTTTACTTTGAACTCGCCGCCCGACCCCACCCATCCTGCCGCATGCTCATTCACGGACGCTGCCACTGCGGCAACATCAGTTTCACGCTGAACTGGTCGCCCGAGCCGACCGAGATTCCGGCGCGGGCCTGCTCCTGCTCGTTTTGCGTCAAGCATGGCGGGGTCTGGACGTCCTGCCCCACGGGCTCGCTGGTCGTGCGCGTGGCGGACCGGGGCAAGCTCTCGCTCTATGCCTTTGGCACGAAGACGGCGCTCTTCCAGGTCTGCGCCTGCTGCGGCGCGGTGCCGGTGGTCACCAGCACGATAGGCGGGCACACCTATGCGGTGGTAAACGTCAACGCTTTTGAAGACCTGCCCCCGGCCCTGCTCCAGCGCGCCAGCGTGAGCTTTGATGGCGAGGACGAAGCCACGCGCCTTGCGCGGCGCGTACGCGGCTGGATTGCCAATGTTGCGTACCGCTTTGGCGATACCTGAATTTTTAGGAGACAACCACCATGCCCACCGGAACCGTCCGCCTGCACCGAGTGCTGAGCACCAAGCCCGAAAAAATCTACTGCGCCTTTCTCGACCCCGCGGCCCTTGCCAAGTGGCTGCCGCCGCACGGCTTTACCTGCATCGTGCAGCAGATGGAAGCGCGGGTGGGCGGCTCGTTCAAGATGGTGTTTCACAACTTTTCAAGCGGCAACGGGCATTCCTTTTGCGGCACTTATCTTGAGATGGTGCCGCACACGCTGATTCGCTACACCGACAAGTTTGATGACCCCGGCCTCCCCGGTGAAGTGTTGGTGGAAGTCCGCATCGAGCCCGTGTCCTGCGGCGCCCAGCTGAGCATCGTGCAGTCCGGCCTGCCCGAGGCCATTCCAGTGGAGCGGTGCTATCTGGGCTGGCAGCAGTCGCTGGCGCAACTGGCTGCACTGGTGGAGCCGGACATTCCAGGTTGAGAGCCCAAAGACCAAGTGCAACGTCGGTTCCCGATAATTTTTATTTTTCGAGTAAATCAACAAAAGGGGAGTTGTCAGATGATTCGCTTGGGCATTGCGTTTCTAATTTCAGTTGTTTCCATCTTGGCTGGGTGTTCTGTCACGCCATCTGCGACAAGCGATCGCATGACGATCATTTCTCGGGACTGGCTCAATCAGTCGCGACGGGATATTCAGGCTACTTTGGAGGTGCGTCGCATTGACCCCCGGGTTTACTCATTCAGCTATTCGTTTGCAATACCTTTGGATCCAGTGAATGGTCTAAGTCCTTCTGAATTCCATTTCTATACTTTCTGCGTCGCCAGCAGCCTGACTAAGAGCGCCCAGCGATCACATTGGGTGCTCGGTACCTTTGACAAAAACACAAAGTATCAAAACACGAAGTCGCTTGAAGTATTCATTGCCACGTTGAATCCTGGCGAGGCACCCCCGTCGATATCCAAAGACGGAAAGCCAATCTACTGGATTGGATCGCCATCTGCTGCCGACGGCTTGTATGAATCTTGTTCACGATTGCTTCAGCCGCAGCATATGTGGGCTGCGCCAGCCAAAAAGTAGCCTTTGTCAGGGCAAGCCCTAGGCTTTTCAGATCCGCACCGCGCCCAGCCACTCCTCCCAATAATCCATGCAGGCCCGCAGTTTGGGCAGGCGCTGGCGCTCGTAGAGCGTGACTGCGTAGACCGGCTGGCGCGGGTCGGCCAGTTCGTCCTGCAGCAGGGGCAGGAGCGCGCCCTGGAGGATCAGCGGCGCAGCAATCACATCCATCACGCGGGCCAGGCCTACCCCTTCGCGTGCCAGGGCGAGGATCATGGCCGAGTTGTCGGTGCGGGTGCGGGGCTTGACCTGGTAGTGTTTGCCCGCATGGCCCGGCCCGGCCAGCGGCCAGCGATTGAGTGCGGGGTTGGCGCTGTTGGCAATCAGGTGGTGCTGGTCCAGCTCGGCCACGCTGCGCGGCTCGCCGCAGCGCGCGATGTAGGCGGGCGAGGCCACGAGCACGCGCCCGTAGTCGCCGATGCGGCGCGCCACCAGGTTGTCGCTGGCGAGCTGGCCGGTGCGGATGGCGATGTCGATGCCTTCGCGCGCCATGTCGGCCATGCGGTCGTCGGCGCAGACGTCCACCTGCACCTGCGGGTGGCGCTCGGCCAATCCAGGGAGCGAGGGCGCGATGAGGTATTCGGCTATCACGGGGCTGACGCTGATGCGCACCCAGCCGCTGGGGCCGGCTGCCTTGCCGCTGAGCTCGCTGGCCAGCTCGGTGGAGGTGTCGAGCAGGCGGCGGCAATAGGCCAGAAAGGTGTCGCCTTCGTCCGTCAGGCTCAGGTCGTGGGTGCTGCGGTGTAGGAGGCGCACGGCGCTGGCGGCCTCGATGCGCTTGAGCGTGCGCGAGACCTGGCTCACCGGCGCATCGCGCTCGCGCGCCGCCGCCGAGAGGCTGCCGAGCTCGGCCACACGGGTGAAGAGATGCAGGTCGTCCAGATGGAGTTGCAGGGTGTACGCTGGGCGGGTGGGCATGGTTAGATTGTCGCCTTGCTTTGCATTTATTGCAAAACCAAATTGCTTTTATACGCCTTTCCAAGGATTGGTCGACTCAATATAGTCAATTCACCGCAACCAACTGGAGACCCACATGGGAACCACCACCTCCACCCACTGGACCGAGCAACTGCGCCTGCATGAGCAGGCCGAGGCGCTGGCACCCGGCCTGCGCCGTGAGGCGATTGAGGCCTTTTCCTTGGCGCCGTTGCGCCAGCGCGTAGCCCGCGCGGCGACGCGCTTTTTGCACAGCCCGGCGCGCAACCAGCAACGGCGCATTACCTGAACCTTCAACGAAAGAACACCATGCCCTTACTCAATCTGAAAATCGCACCGCTACAAAATCCAGAGCAGTACACGGCAATTTCTCGCCGGCTTGCGGCCATTACGGCTGAAATCCTCGACAAGCGCTCTGAAGTGACGGCGATTGCCATTGACGATCTCCCAGCTGCGCGCTGGAGCATCGGCAGCGAGCCGCCTGCGCGCCCCACGGCCATGCTCGAGATCAGCATCACCAGGGGCACCAACACGGCGGAGCAGAAAGAGCGCTTCATTGCAGCAGCCTTTGCCGCGCTCGAGCGCGAGCTGGCGGCGGGCGGCCCGCTGGAGGCGGCCAGCTATGTGGTCGTGCGCGAGTTGCCCGCAGGCGACTGGGGCTATGGCGGGCGCACACAACTGGCTCGCCAGCTGGAGCGCGAGAGGGAGCAGGCAGCAGCCCGAAAGCGCGGCGCGGGCGTCGTCTCAAAAAAAATTGCGTTTGCAGCACCGAAATTTTGCATTGCGAAATTTCATTGCATAAATGTCAGTTTGCCGAAGCCTGACAGGGGAACAATGGCGGCTTAGACAGATTTATTGGAGACGACCCCGTGAGCGCGCAAAAACCGACCATCATCTACACCCTGACCGACGAAGCCCCGCTGCTAGCGACGGGCGCGTTTCTGCCCATCATCCGCAGCTTCACCGCCCCCGTGGGCATTGACGTGACGACGAGCGACATCTCGGTGGCGGGCCGCATCCTGGGCGAGTTCCCGGATTACCTTACCGAAGAGCAGCGCGTGCCCAACAACCTGGCCGAGCTGGGCCGCCTGTGCCTGCTACCCGAGACCAATATCATCAAGCTCCCCAACATCAGTGCCTCACAGAACCAGCTGATTGCGGCCATCCGCGAGCTGCAAGGCAAAGGCTACAAGCTGCCCGATTTTCCCGAGAACCCCAAGACCGAAGAAGAAAAGGCCATCCGCGCCCGCTATTCCAAATGCCTGGGTAGCGCCGTGAACCCAGTGCTGCGCGAGGGCAATTCGGACCGCCGCGCGCCCAAGGCCGTCAAGGAATACGCCCGCAAGAACCCGCACAGCATGGCCGAGTGGAGCCAGGCATCGCGCAGCCACGTTTCGCACATGCACAGCGGCGACTTCTACCATGGCGAAAAGTCGATGACGCTGGACCGCCAGCGCGACGTCCGGATGGAACTGATCACCAAGAGCGGCAAGGCCATCATCCTCAAGCCCAAGGTCACCCTGCTCGACCGCGAGGTGATCGACAGCATGTTCATGAGCAAGAAGGCCCTGCTCGAGTTCTACGAGAAGGAAATCGACGACGCCTACAAGACCGGCGTGATGTTCTCGCTGCACGTCAAGGCCACGATGATGAAGGTCTCGCACCCCATCGTTTTCGGCCACTGCGTGAAGATTTTCTACAAGGACGCCTTCGCCAAACACGGCAAGCTGTTTGATGAACTGGGCGTGAACGTGAACAACGGCATGGCCAATCTCTACGACAAGATCACCACCCTGCCGCAAAGCAAGCAGGACGAGATCAAGCGCGACCTGCACGCCTGCCACGAGCACCGGCCCGAGCTCGCTATGGTGGACTCGGCCAAGGGCATCACCAACTTCCATTCACCCAATGACGTGATCGTGGACGCCTCGATGCCCGCCATGATCCGCAATGGCGGCAAGATGTGGGGGGCTGACGGCCGCCTTAAGGACGTCAAAGCCGTGATGCCGGAGTCCACCTTTGCCCGCATCTACCAGGAAATCATCAACTTCTGCAAATGGCACGGTGCCTTCGACCCCAGGACCATGGGCACGGTGCCCAATGTGGGCCTGATGGCCCAGCAGGCCGAGGAATACGGCTCGCACGACAAGACCTTTGAAATCGCCGAGGACGGCGTGGCCAACATCACCGACATCAACACCGGGGAAGTGCTGCTGAGCGAGAACGTGGAAGAGGGCGACATCTGGCGCATGTGCCAGTGCAAGGACGCCGCCATCCGCGACTGGGTCAAGCTGGCCGTGAACCGCGCGCGCAACTCCGGCATGCCGGTGGTGTTCTGGCTGGACCAGTTCCGTCCGCACGAAGCGCAGCTGATTACCAAGGTCAAGATGTACCTGCACGAGCACAACACCGCTGGCCTGGACATCCAGATCATGAGCCAGGTGCGCGCCATGCGCTACACGCTCGAGCGCGTGATCCGCGGGCTGGACACCATCAGCGCCACGGGCAACATCCTGCGCGATTACCTGACCGACCTGTTCCCCATCATGGAGCTGGGCACCAGCGCCAAGATGCTCTCCATCGTGCCCCTGATGGCGGGTGGCGGCATGTACGAAACCGGTGCCGGCGGCTCGGCGCCCAAGCATGTGCAGCAACTGGTGGAGGAAAACCATTTGCGCTGGGATTCGCTGGGCGAATTCCTCGCGCTGGCGGTGAGCCTCGAAGATTTGGGCATCAAGCGCGGCAATGCCAAGGCCAAGATCTTGGCCAAGGCGCTGGACGCGGCCACCGGCAAGCTGCTGGACAACAACAAGAATCCCTCGCCCAAGACCGGCCAGCTCGACAACCGCGGCAGCCAGTTCTATCTGGCGATGTACTGGGCGCAGGAACTCGTGGCGCAGACGGAAGACCTGGAACTGGCCAAACAGTTTGCCCCGCTGGCCAGGGCTCTGACCGAGGGCGAGAAGGCCATCGTGGCCGAGCTCGCTGCCGTGCAAGGCAAGCCGGTGGACATCGGCGGCTACTACCAGCCCGACCCGGTTAAGCTCGAAGCCGTGATGCGGCCCAGCAAGACGCTCAACGCGGCGTTGGCCACCATCAGCGGCTAAGGGCTGCGCGCACCCGGGCTTACGCGCCGTCGGCCTCGAACTGGGCAGCCACGTGTGACAAGTCGCAAAACGGCTTGTTGCGCGATTGGCCGCAGCGGCAAAGTCGCGCCTCGGTGATGCGGGCCACCGTGCGCCCCGCGCCCGTGCAGATTTCCCGATTGCCCTCCACATGCAGGGGTCGGCCTGCACCATGCGGGCGAAGCGCTGCACGCGGGCAGTCTTGTTCAGGTGCTCGAGCACCAGCATGTGGCGGCGCCGATTGAAATGGCGATCTTTTACCCGCACCGCAGCGGCCTGGCCCCGCGCGTCAGAACGGTCGTGGACATCCTCACAACCGCCTTGCCAAAAGGACACGTGTCGACGAAAGCCGCCTAGGAGTCTGGGCGGCAGAAACTTCGTGATGAAAATCTAGGCATTTTTGGGGGTGCTTCCACCCCTTGGCAGGTTAGAAATAATCGCACCTGCGCGTTTCTGCGAGGTCGAAAATTTTTCTGCTCGTTCGAAATATTTCTGTCGCCCAGACTCCTAGGGCCGGCGCAATTGCACCAGCTGCCCGGCCAAATACATTTTTAGCGCCGGCTCGGCAGTTAGCTCGAGGGCCTGCTCGTATGCCTGTATTGCAGCCTGTTTGTGCCCTATCTGCGCCAGCAGCAGGGCCCGGCTGGCCCACCAGGGTTGGTGAGCCTTCATCTGGGCAGGCTCCATGGCATCCAGCAGGGCCAGACCCTGCGCGGGATTGGCCAGCGCATGGGCCACAGCCATCGCATGCCCAATACGGGCACCGGCCGTGGGGGCCATGGCGAGCAAGCGTACATATAGCACGACGATCTCCGGCCAGGGGGTGCGGCCACTGAAGGCGCGGTGGCAATGCGCCGCCTGAATGGCAGCTTCCAACTGGAATGGCCCTGGCTGACCGTGGCTGGCCGCACTGGCCAACAGGGCGTTGGTATCTGCCATACGTTCGCGGTCCCAGAGTGCGGTATTCATCTGGTCCAGGGTGACGAACTGACCCCGCGCATTGAGGCGGGCGGGCCGCCGCGCCTCACAGGCGCTCAGCAGGGCAAGCAGGCCCAGCGCTTCAGGCTCATCGGGCAAGCTCCGGGCCACCAGTTGCGCAAGGAAGAGCGCCTCACTGGCCAGGCCACTGTGCGGATCGTGCAGTGCCAGCCCCCAGTGCAGGGCGTATGCGGCATAAATGGCTTCCAGAACAGCTTGCAGGCGTTCAGCCAGGTCGGCGGCTTCGGGTTCCTCAAAGCGGATGCCCGCCAGCTTGATCTTGGCCTTGACCCGCACCAGGCGTTTGTTCATGGTTTCGCCGGAAACCAGAAAGGCCTGGGCGACCCGCGCGGCGTCCAGCCCCAGGACGGTTTGCAGCATCAAGGCCGTGCGCATGGCGGGATCGATCGCCGGGTGCGAACACACGAACATCAGGCGCAAGCGGCTGTCAGGAACAGCCACCGGGCTTGGAGCGGCGTCTGCCTCGCTGGGCCACAGGATCGTCAGGGCCGGGTCTTCAGCCAAGCGCTGGCGGCGGGCAGCTTGCAGCAGCTTGCGCTTGGCTACCATGAGCAGCCAGGCGTCAGGCGCATCAGGTGTGCCTTCGCGGGGCCAGCGTTCGATGGCCAGGGCGAAGGCATCGCCCAGCGCATCTTCCGCCGCGGCAATGTCGCGCCACTGCCAAGCTAGCCAGGCCAGCAGCCGCCCATAGCTGCGCTGCGCAGCCTCCACCGCTGCCTGCTGCGCGGTTTCGCCGGCCTGCGGCACTAGCGCATGGAAGAAACAGGCCGCACCTCCGTGCTGCCGGTGACGGAGCTGGGGCTGCGCTCAGCCCACATCAGGGCGTCATCAAGAGAGGCAACATCGATGACGATATAGCCGGCAGCCATTTCCTTGGTTTCGGCGAAAGGCCCGTCCTGCACGACCCTCTTGCCATCGCGCTTGCGCACGGTGGAGGCGGTTGCCTCCGCGCATGACGCCCGCGGCGCCGAGTTCGCCCATGTAGGCGCGCCAGGCCTCCATACTGGCCGGGCCCTTGACGGGGTCCTCCTGCATCTCAGTGACTTCGATCGGTTGGTTGAAGATCAGGACATATTCCATGTTGCACTCCGGTTGAGGGTTGGTGGCACGCCAGTTTGCCCGTCCAATCCTGGGGCTCGGCAAAGCGGCGCACCTTCACGCCGATGCACGGCGAAGCACGAATAGGACATGGCGCCGCAAAAAAATCTCTGCCAACTCAGGCGAAGTGGTCAAACGACCCGAAGTGGTTGGGCAGGCTCAGACCGGCGGCGTCGAGCAGCCGCAGGCCGGGGTCTGCATCGATCTGGCCGATGCGCAGGGCCAGCGTGCCCGATTGCGCCGCAGCGGCCTGCACTTCGTCGCGCAGCGCCGGCGGTGCGGTGAAGGCCAGCTCGTAGTCGTCCCCACCAGCCAGCACCATCTGCAGCACCAGTTTTTCCGCCTTCTCAAAGGAAAATGCGCCGTTGACCTGCGCAGACTGGGCGTCGCCAGCTATCAAATTTGCAGCAAACCAGTCTGTCCGGATGGTTGCGCCGACGCCGCTGGACTGCAAGACGTGGCCCAGATCGCCGAGCAACCCGTCGCTCACATCGACCGCCGAGGTGGCGATGCCGCGGAGGGCCAGCCCCAGGGCGACGCGGGGCGTGGGCGCCTCCATGCGCAGGCGCACCCGCTCCAGCACCTGCTGGGGCAGGGACAGATGCCCGCGGAAGGCTTCCAGCGCCAGTCGTGCATCGCCCGGGCCCTCGATGCCCAAAGGCGTGTCTGCCGCGCTGACATAGACGTCATCGCCGATGCGCGCGCCGCTGCGCAGCAAGGCCTGGCTGTGGCCGTCCACCACGGGCACTTCGCCAAACACCGTGATGCAGATAGTGAGCGGCCCGCGCGTGGTGTCGCCGCCAATGAGCTCGCAGCCCTGCGCGTCAGCCAGGGCAAACAGGCCCCGAGAGAACGCCCCCAGCCAAGCCTGGTCGACCGCCGGCATGGCCAGGGCCAGGGTGAAGGCCAGCGGCCGAGCGCCGCAGGCCGCCAGGTCGCTGAGGTTGACCGCCAGGGCCTTGTGGCCCAAGCGCGCCGGGTGCACGGTGGGCAGGAAATGCCGCCCCTCCACCAGCATGTCGCTCGAGATGGCCATCTGGGTGCCCAGCGCAGGTGCCAGCAAGGCGCAATCGTCGCCAATGCCCAGCACAACGTGTGCCCCGCTGCGCGCGGGGCGCTTGAAATAGCGCTCGATCAGATCAAATTCACCCATGGCATCTTCCGCCTCAAGCGCGCGGAACGAGGAAGCTCGCTGGCTGCACGCGCAAACGGGAGCGTATCGCACGGTAAATGCGGGAACGGTCCAAGCCACCGACATTGTGCGCCCTCAGGGCCAGCCGGAAAGCCAGGAAGAAGCTCATCAGCAGGTTGCAGGCTCCGATGAGGGGCAATGCAGCCATACAGGCCAGCATGCCCTGCCAGACGGCGGGCGTGGCCAGCGCCTCGCGGCCATACGCGGCCACGGCGGCGGCCAGCTGGCCGGTGGAGAGGGTGACGTGGCGCACATCCAGCCCCAGGCCCAGGAAGCCCAGCACCGGCGGCACTAGGCCGAGCATGAATCCCAGCGAGATGTTGGCCGCGAAGCCCGAAATATTGCGCCGCGCGAACGCGGCCCAGCGGCCTGCCCGGCCCGCGCCCAGGAAGGCGGTTATGCGCGGGTTGAAACGCAGGGCGGAATCGAGCCGGTGCAGCACGAAGAAGTTCTCCGCCCAACCGGCGATCAGGCTGGATGCAAACAGCAGTACACCGGTGAAGGCAGCAAACAGCAGCGTACTGGGCGTGAAAAGGCTGAGCGAATGCAAAACGTAATCTGCCTGGGCGTGGCTGATCATGGGTTTGCCCCAGAGCCACTGCATGGCCAGGCTGATGACCACCACACAGGGCGCAACCAGGCCGACATTGCCAATTACGGCCGCCACCTGTGTGCGCACCAGGTGCGCCACCTCGTCCACAAACTCTTCGATAGCCTCCGCGGAATCGAGCTCCTTGAGTTTGGCGGCCATGGCCGCCAAACTCAAGGAGCTCGATTCCGCGGAGGCTATCGAAGAGTTTGTGGACGAGG
>Ga0007834_1000355_pt1 | contig 14752 bp, 17 predicted proteins | sample CryBogCBE06Nov07_FD_71233 | JGI IMG/M metagenome (GOLD analysis project Ga0007834, IMG submission 71233) | Freshwater microbial communities from Crystal Bog, Wisconsin, USA - CBE06Nov07 | ecosystem: Environmental > Aquatic > Freshwater > Lake | place: Crystal Bog, Wisconsin, USA | collected...
GTAGCCATGGCTGACGATAAAGGATTGCATTCTCTTATTCTCCCCGAGCCAGACCACAACGTGTGGTCACGCGACTCCTATTTTTGGTGTTTGGCACAAAAATACGTCGTTCGCCCGCCAATGGTCGCAATCAGCATGGTGCCGCCATCTTTGGGGCACACCCCGCCTGGGGTTCGACCGAGCATGTGGTCACCGAGGTGAGACCCGCCGCGGCGCTGGAGCGTACGCATGGTGAGTGCGAGGGCCTTGTAGAGCGCTGTTCGCTCCGCTGGCGACAAGGTGGCCACACCACGGCGCGGGTCGATACCGGCGCGAAACAACATTTCGTCACCCAGCAAGTTGCCAACACCGGCAATGCTCGATTGATCGAGCAGTCGAGCTTTAATCGCCGGGCCCTCGCCACGCTCGACGTGGAGTGCTCGGTCGAATTCGGGGCGGGTCAACGTCAAGGCGTCTGGACCCAGATCCGAAAGGTCGGGATCGATTTCGACGCGAGCGAGGCGTCTGGGGTCGTGCAGGAGCAGTTGCCGGCCGTCAGTGAAGGTAAGGCCGGCACGCACCCAGTCCTTCTTGTATCGATGCGGTCCGTAAAACAAGCCGTCAATGCCGGCGTCACCATCAATGAGGAGCACTCCGGTCATGCCAAATCGCATTCCGAGTGGCACCCCTGACGTTTCAATCAGCATGAGCTTGCCCCTGCGACCGGTGCCGGTGATCGTCAGACCACGAACGGTTCGCGCCCACTGTGAGGGCGAGGAGAGTTTCTTGGCGGCGTAGGCGTCCGACCAACCACTGGCCACCGTGGCACCCACCACGTGGTCACACAACTGGCGATACGACTCAACTTCGAGGATCTCAGGCACGAATCGCACGTTACCGTGAATATGCGTTCATTAGTAAGGTTGGTAGATGGCCCTCGAAAAACCACACTGGAAAGAACTCTTTAGCGAAGTCGTGACGAGCGGACTGTGCACTGGCTGCGCGGCGTGTGTGATTTCGTGCCCCCACGACGTGCTCGACTACACCGCCGCCGAGGGTGCCTACAAGCCGTTCCATCTGGATATCGATGGTGGTGCCACCGACTGCACCCACGGCGATAAGGGCTGCACCATGTGCACCCGGGCCTGCCCTCGCTTCCGTAACTGGGAGGACGAGATTGACCAGCACAAGTTCGCTCGACAGCGCACCGATGACGAAGTCTTCGGCATCGGCGATGTGCTCCTCGCTCAGTCCACGGATGCCAGCCTCATCGAAAATGGGCAAGACGGTGGCTTCGTGTCTACGCTGCTCATTTACGCCCTCGAACATGACCTGATTGACGCTGCACTGGTCAGCGGCCTCGAAGGTGATGGATCTACCTGGCGTGCCGAGCCCCGCGTGGCGCGAACCCGGGCCGAGATTCTCGACACCGCCAAGTCGCGATACACCTACAGCCCGAACCTCTTGGCCTACCCGGCCGCCATCGCCGAAGGTGCCGAGCGCATCGCCGTGGTCGGTACGGGCTGCATGGCCTCGGCACCAGGCGCCATGCAGACGCGTAAGGCGGGCAAGATCGCTCGCCGTCTGAGTCTGACCATTGGCCTACTCTGCTCGAAGACCTTCGACGATCGCATCTTCGAGGAACTCTTCGCCGCGCAGTACGGCATTCAGCGTGCGGACATCATCAAGATGAACATCAAGGGCGTCTTCCAGATCTGGACTCGCGACGGCGCTTTCCACGAAGTGCCGCTGAAGGAAGCCCACCCCTTCACGCGCGAGGGGTGCACGCACTGCCCCGACTTCGCCGCCGAACACGCCGACATCTCGGCTGGTGGCATCGGAGCGTTCAATGACTGGACCCTGGTCATCGTCCGCACTGAGCAGGGCCGTGAGCTCATCGCCAAACTCGTTGACGCCGGGCTCATTGCCACTCGCCCCGGGGATGACGACCCCGGCGCCATTGCGCTGCTGCACAAGTTGGCGCAGCTCTCCCGTAAACGTTGGCCCGAAACGGCAGCGCCCGGACCGCGACGCATTCCCGTCAAAATCTCCTAGCCTGCCTCTTGTGAGTTCCAAGCAAACGTCGACCACTATCTTGCTCGTCCGCCACGGCGTGACCTCTTCCACCGGCAAAGTGCTGCCCGGTCGAGCCAAGGGACTACACCTCTCCGAGACGGGGATCGCGCAGGCCGAAACGGCAGCGACCCGTATTGCGGATCTGTCCAAGCAGCCCACCGCACTCTACGTATCACCGCTCGAGCGCACCCGAGAGACTGCGGCGCCCATCGCCCGGGCCCTGGGGCTCAAGGCGCAGATCCATCGCGGACTCATCGAGTGTGACTTCGGTGACTGGACGGGCGCCCAACTCAGCGCACTCCAAAAGAAGCCCGAGTGGCGCACCGTACAGACGGCGCCGAGTGCCTTTCGATTCCCCAATGGAGAGTCCTTCACCGACATGCAGCGTCGCATCTGGGACGCCCTCTGCGAGATTGCCGAGCGTCACCGCGGCGAGACGGTCGTCGCCGTCTCCCACGCCGACCCCATCAAGGCGGCCGTCACCTACGCCCAGGGCGTTCCGCTGGACCTGTTCCAGCGCACCGTCATCTCGACCTGTTCCGTTTCGGCGCTCATGCTGGGAACGGGCAGCCCCGTCGTCTTAAGCGTGAATAACACCAGCAGCCTGAAGGAGCTTCAACCGTCATGATTTATAACTTTCCTCAGCCCGATCGCATCATGGTGGGCACCCGCGGCGAAGTGGGCAATCGACTCTTCCTCATGCAGGTGCGTCAGGAGCGCCGTCTCCTCATCGTAAAGATCGAGAAGATGCAGCTCGCCCAACTCGCGCAGTGGGTCGGCCAGACCGTGGAGGCCTTGGGCCGTCCCGGGCACCTCCCCGATGATTTCACGCTCGAGCCCGAATACGAAATCGACTTCGCCGTGGGTGACATCGCCATGGCCCTCGACGAAGAACGTCAGGTCATTGAACTCACGCTCGAGGACATCAACGAAGAGCACACCGCCAACATCTCACTCACCAAGGAGTGGGCTGGTGGACTCGCCATTGCTGCAACCCGCCTAATTGAGTCGGGACGCCCACCGTGCCCCCTGTGCCAGGGGCCACTCGACCCTCGTGGTCACGACTGCCCACGAACCAACGGGCACCGTCCGCCTATTCGCTAGTCAATGGCCCTCACGCGCGACGAACAGTCGACCATCTTGCTCGAAGGAGCCATTGAGGTCGAAGGTCGCATTATTGACTCGTCCAACCAGGCGCTGCTCGTCACGCTCACGCTCGACGGCGTCGAGGCGCGCGCCTGCTACAAAGCCGAGCTCGGCGAACGACCTCTCTGGGACTTCGGCGACGGACTCTGGCGTCGCGAGGTCGCCACGTACGAACTCGACCGACTCCTCGGCACCGATCTCGTCCCCACTACCATCGCCCGCGATGACGCCCCGTATGGTCCTGGATCGTTGCAGTGGTGGGTTGATGACGCGACGGACGATCACTACTTCACGCTGCGCGAGCGACCCGAACTCGAAACGTGGTTCGGTGATTTGGCCATCTTTGATGCGCTCGCGAACAATGCTGACCGCAAAGCCGGGCACGTATTGTTTGATGGCGCGCGTTGCTGGGCCATCGACAATGGCCTTACCTTCCACGAAGACGACAAATTGCGCACCGTGATTTGGGAGTACGCCGGGACCGAAATTTCACGCGAATGGCTGGAGCGGCTCGCGCGCGTTGCTGCGGGCGACACGGGTCACTTGGGCTACTTTCTCTCGGGTGACGAAGTCGCCGCGATCATGTCTCGCGCCCAGCACTTCGCGAGCACGAAGCACTACCCCGAGCCGGACGAGGACGCCGAGTGGCCGCCCTATCCGTGGCCACTGATCTAACCGTCGACGAAGTCAGATTCCAGCAAGAGGAATGTCGCTACCGCGGCGGCTCCGAAAAAACCAGCCGTCCACCAGAAGGCGACGGCGTCGCCGCGAACCACGCCCTGCTGATACGCCGTGAGGGCCGGGTGCGCGTCCCAGTAGCGCCGACTCACCGAGACCGCGATCGTGTTGAGTAACGCCACGCCGACCGCTCCCCCGACCTGCTGCGTCGTGTTCACGAGACCTGAGGCCACCCCGGCGTCCTCGTTCTCCACCAGGTGCACCGCACTGGCCGTGGCGGGAGCAACAACGAGTCCCAGGCCGAGTCCGGTGAGGACGAGTGCGGGTAATACGTTCACCACGTAGTCCGCTTGCGTCGTGATCCGGGTGAGGAGCACCATGCCCATTGCGATCAGCAGTAAGCCCACCGGGATCAGGGGGCGCGGACCGACCTGGCCGAACAGTCGAGCACTTCCCACGGAGACACTGAGCAAGAGTGCTGCGACCAAAGGTGCAAAGAGCAGTCCCGTCATCATGGGGCTGTCGTGCAGCACATTTTCGAGGTAGTAGGCCAAGAGGAGTGACAAGACAAAGGTGCCCAGCGAGGTGACGAACAGCGCGATCAAGGCGCCGAGGCGCGTGCGCTGGCGCAACGTCGCCAGCGTTAGTAGCGGAGCGGTGGCGTGACGCTCACGCCAGAAAAAGACCACGACGACGAGGACAGCACCCGCGAGCGACAGCCAGGTTTGACGATTGGCCCAGCCGGCGTTCACGGCGTTAGCAAATCCAAAGACGATCAAGAACACACCGCTACTACCCAAGAGGGCACCGACAACATCAAGCGACCGCCGGGACGACGGCGAGTCGTGTGGCGTGCTCACCATGACGCCAAGCAGGGCCACGATGACCACCGGCACGTTGCACCATTGGCACCAGCGCCACGTGGCGTACTGGGTGAGCGCGGCACCAATGATCAGACCTAACGCCGCACCGGAGCCCGAGACGGCCCCAAAGAGGGAGAAGGCCTTGGCCCGTTCGTGACGATCGCTGAAGGACGTGGCCAGCAGGGCGAGCGCACTCGGCGCCATCAGGGCACCACAGGCGCCCTGAGCGGCCCGGGCCGCTACGAGTTCGGTGAAGGTGTGGACCATGGCCCCGGCGCCCGAGGCCAGGCCAAATCCGACTAGGCCAATAATCAACGCGGTCCGTCGACCCCACAAGTCCGCCAAACGGCCACCCACCAACATCAACGACCCGAAGGCCAGGGCGTAGGCCGTGATCAGCCACTGCCGGTTGGCGGTAGTAAATCCAAGGTCAATTTGGGCCTTGGGCAACGCAATATTCATCACGGTAATATCCAGCGTCACCATGAACTGGACCAGGGACACCGTCCACAGCGTCCACCAACGGCGCGCGGGGGACGGGGGCGTACTCATAGCCTTCCAGCCTAAAGAAAATAAGGCGATTGAGTGCGCCACCCTGGTCGAATATGCCGAATCATCGCAGGTTTTTTCGGCAGGGCAATATTTTCCCTTGATTATCAGGGTTTCGACCTCTAAAATTGAAACTCTACTCAATTACCTGATGACAGGTAATTATTGGAAATCCCCCTCAATTCAAAGGTTTTTACTATGTCGCTCATCTGGAACCGCACGCACGCCTGGGACGAATCCGACTGGCGTTCAGTCGCTGCATGCCGCGACACCGAACCTGAATTGTTCTTCCCCGTCGGCACGACCGGCATGGCTACCGACCAGATTGAATCCGCCAAGCGGGTCTGTGCCAACTGCGACGCCCAGAAGTCGTGCCTCGAGTTCGCTCTCGCCACCAACCAGGAGTCTGGCGTGTGGGGCGGAACGACCGAAGACGAGCGCCGCAAGCTGCGGAAGCAGTGGCTGGCTGCCCGCCGTCGCGCTCAGGCCTAATTACCTCGTTCGACCGATCGGTACACGAACGGTAATTGCGGTTCCCCCACCGTCGGCGTAGGACACCGGCTGCATCGAAATGCTGCCGCCGAGTTGCGCACGGACAAGGTCGCGCACAATGGAGAGGCCCAGGCTCGTCGCGACGTCGAGGGAGAAGTCTTCCGCAATACCGCGACCATTGTCACGGATCTCCGCCACCGCCCAGTTGTCCTGCAACGACAGACTGAGCGTCACCACACCGACGTGATCATTGTTTGGTCCACCGAAACCAATAAACGCGTGCTCCACGGCGTTGGTCAGCAGCTCCGTCAGAGCTAGTGCGAGGGGTGTTGCCGTGTCGGTAGCGAGCGTGCCGAGATCACCATTGACCACGATTTCAACCGGGTGAATCGCGAGAACGGTGTCTTCCACCAAGACGACAATCGATCGAATGATTTCGTCGAACACAACTTCTTCACCTGGTTCGCGTGACAGCACCTCGTGCACGACCGCAATCGATCGCACGCGCCGTTCCGCCTCTTGCAGGGCGACACGAGTTTCAATCTCCTCGCTGCGACGAGCCTGAAGTCGTAGGAGCGACGAGATGGTCTGCAGGTTGTTCTTCACGCGGTGGTGCACCTCGCGAACCGCGGCTTCACGGTTGAGCACCATTCGGTTCAGTTGGCGGACGTCAGAAACGTCTCGTACCAGGACCAAAACGCCGGTGACGTCGAGGTGCTCGAGTAGCGGAACACACTGGAACGTGATCGCGACGTCATACTCACCCGTGACTTCTTCAATAGTCGGGAGCCCGTATTGCAGCGCACGGTCGACGACCCGAATCGGGAGGCCCACTTCCGCAAAGCTGCGACCCTCAAATGAGCTGTAAATACCCAATCGGTGCAGGGCGTTGGTCGCGTTGGGCGTCGCGAACTCAATACGCCCCACCTCATCCAGCAAAATAATGCCGTCACCAACGCGCGGGGTCCCCGGCCCCGCTACCGCGTCCTCACGGAAGGGGAAGGTTGCTTCCGACACCATGCCGCACAAGCGCTCGAAGACGGAGAGGTAGGCCTGCTCATAGAGTGAGGCTGGTCCGCGCAGAGGTCCCTGCACTCGAACGAGTACGCCGACCACGGCGGTACCACTGCGCACGGGCACGCACCAGACGGGCACGGAACCGACGTCGTTGAGTTCGACCTCACCCACCACCCGCGTGCCGCTCGACCACGCCAAACGGGCAACCGACCACTCCGACATTGACAAGGTGGCGCCCAGCAGGTCATCGACAATCATGGTCGAGCGATTGTTTGGGCGAATCTGACCGAGCACCACAAACCTGTCGTCGGCGGTCGTGTCTTTCGTGAGCAACACCATGTCCGAGAAGGACAAGTCCGCCAAAAGTGACCATGACGCCGTCAATCGCAGCAGGTGATCAATGTCGTGCTCCGTGAGCGTGGTCCGATGCTCCGCGATCTCTACCAAGGTGCTCATGACTGACTCCGCAATGGTTGTAGTGACTTTTCTCGCTTCGTAAAGCTGGCCAGGTGGTGCACGCCACGGGCTTCGAGAAGCGCGGCGAGATCCTGGCTACGGGCGCCAACCCGCTCGGTGTTGTGAGCATCGCTCGCCGTTGTGAAGTCAGCACCCACCGCCACGAACCGGTCGAGGAGCCCATCGGCGGGGTACTGCTCCCCTACGGGTTTGAACCAGCCGGCGGACGAGCACTCAACCGCGACCTGACCTTGCTGCACGGCCGTGGCCATCTGGTCCCACACGTCGTTGGTCGAAGACGGCACAAAGCCGGCCACCTTGATGACATCGGGGTGCGCCACGACGTCAACGGTCTCCGAAGCGATGAGCTCGGAGAATGCGTCGGCGTACTGCCGCCACGCATCGTCCACGGAACGCTCGCGCCACTGCGCCATCTGGATTTCGTCATCGAGTACGTCGAACTGCCACGTACCCAGCCAGTGCACCGAGCCAATCAGCACGTCGAAGGGGTACTGGGCGAGCAAATCACGGACAACATCCATTTGGCCCTGGTAGTAGTCCACTTCCAAACCGATTTTGACGGGCAGCCCTTGACGCTGCGCTTCTAGCGCCACGGTGAGGTAGTCCTCGATGGACGAGCGCGCGTGAAAGTCGAAGTAGTCCGCCATAAGGGCGCTGGTTGGTTCGTAGCCCCAGCGTTCCCAGAATGAGCCGACCGTGGCGCGAACTTCACGAAATCGAAAGGCGTGCTCGGTGAGGGCGATTTCGGAAACACCATTGGCTGCCGCCATGTCGCAGTATTCGGCAATCTGGTCGACCGAACACGTTACCGATGACACCGAGTGCGGCCAGAGGTGAACGTGGTAGTCGAGCACAGCGAAACTATGCCCCGAAGCCGACTTGACGGCTCGTGGGCTCCACGAACTCAACGAAAGAGATACGACTGCCCGGTACGCCCAGTTCGCGACCCTTGGCGTCGGTCAGCCACAACACGCCCTGACCTGTCAAGGCCTCGTTGACCAGCGTCTGAACGGCGCTGCGTTCCGTCGACGCCGGCAACTCCAGCTCGATTTCCTTCATGGACTGCACGATACCGATGCGAATATTCATGATGCTCCTGTCTGCTTCCCTTCATGTTACGGCGTTAGGGCAAGATAGTGGCTGTGAGTATTGAAGGAGCGACCGAACGCAATCGTCAATGGGCTGCCACCATGGAGGGCTTCATCGCCGACGACGTCGTCCGAGCGCACGCCAACTCCGTGGCCGCCATCGACATCGAGTCGCGCCCGGATCTACCGCGACCACCTCGCGAAATCCACGAAGACATCGAAAACGCCGCGCTGTGCGGTGGCGCGACCCCGAGTATCGGTGCCGGTAATCGTGAACGAGCAGAAGAGCCTGACCCCTTTCGAACCTGCTTTGAACGCGACCGCGACCGTATCTTGCACTCGGCCTCGTTTCGACGACTAAGTGGGAAGACCCAAGTTTTCGTCTTCCCCGAAGACCACATGCGCACCCGGCTGACCCACGCGCTCGAAGTTGCGCAGGTCGCCGTCAGTGTGGCGCGTGCCGTGGGCCTCAACGTGGCCCTCACTGACGCCATCGCCCTGGGGCACGACTGCGGGCACGGACCTGGAGGCCACGCGAGTGAGGAGGCCCTTGACCCGTTCGTGGAGGGTGGGTTCGACCACGCCACGTGGGGTGCGAATGTCTCACTGCAGCACCTCAACTTGTGTGTCGAAACACTCGACGGGATTCGCAATCATTCATGGTCACGCCCCGCACCAATGACACCTGAGGGCGAAGTGGTCTCGTGGGCTGACCGCATTGCCTACGTCTGCCACGACTTCGAAGACGCGGTGTCGGCCGGCATCGTGACACCCGACGATTTGCCTGCTCTCGTGCGCGATCGCTGCGGCACCACCCGCGGTCAGCAACTCGGCACCTTCATTCGAGCCATGATTGCCACGATTCAAGAGACGGGCATTATCGGGATGGACCCGCGTACTGCGGAGGCGCTCTCCGCCTTCCGAGCCTTTAACTACGCCGCCATCTACATGCGCAAGCCCTCCCAGGTACAGGCCCAACGCGTCGTCGGTATGTTACGCGGGCTCGTCGAGTTCTACGCCGCGTCACCAGCGCTTATCCCCGGTGACGGCGACTTCCGCCACGATGTGGCCAATTCGCAGAGTTCCCTAACCGCGGCCGTCGCCTACGTCGCCGGCATGACCGACCGCTACGCCTGCCGCAGTGCGGTGTCGCAATTGGCCTGGCCCATCGACCAGTTGCCGAGCGGTATCGACCGCTAACGAACGAGCAGTTCGGACTTGTAAATGCGCGTCGGCCCGAGAGCGGCAATGCGCTCGGCCACTGCACGAAAGGCCCGACTCGCTGCTGCATTCGGATCAGTCACCATGAGCGGCGCCCCAACGTCACCACCGTGGCGTAACGCCACGTCAAAGGGAATAGTCCCCAGCAACGGTGTTTCGAGATCGGCGGCCAATGTGGCCCCGCCCCCAGCGCCGAAGAGTTCGAGGAGATTACCGCTCGAGTCGACATAGCCACCCATGTTCTCGATGACGCCACGCACGGAGAGTCGCAGCTTCTTGGCGGCGAGGGCTGAGCGCTGGGCGACGCGCTGGGCGGCGGCTTGCGGTGTCGTCACCACGTACATCTCCGCGTGGGGCACCACTTCAGAAATAGTCAAGGCCACGTCACCTGTGCCTGGCGGCATGTCTATGAGCAAGAAGTCGGGGGCATCCCACCACACTTCGGTGATGAGCTGGTTAATGGCTTTGTGCAGCATGGGACCACGCCACAACACGGGCTGATCGTCGTCAACGAAGTACCCCATCGAAATGCAGCGAAGGCCGTGCACGACGGTCGGGAGCACCATGTCGCCCAGAATGATGGGCGCACTCACGTCGCCGAGCATGCGGGGAACAGAGAATCCGTAGACGTCGGCGTCCAAGATGGCCACGCTGTGCCCGAGTGACTGCAGCGCCAAGGCCAGGTTGACGGTGACGCTCGACTTGCCGACACCACCCTTGCCCGAAGAAATACCGAGAATGCGAGTGGAAGACTTGCGATCAGTCACGGGCAGGACGCCCTTGTTCGCGCCGCGCAATACGAGGCGTAACTCGTCACGCTCGGGGTCCGTCATGGCCCGTACCTGGATGTCACGGGCTCCCGCCGCGCGCAGTTCGGTCTCAATCTGCTCGCGGGCCGGCCATGACAGTACGGGGAGTCGGCATTCGACCACGCCGTCAACGACCTCCCCGATGAACCCCACGTCGCCCAATGGACGTCGAACCAGGGGCTCCAAGATGGCGGCAAATACTTCGCGGTCGGGGGTGGTGGACATGTGTAAAAAGGCTAACCGCTTTCGGGCCACTTCAATCACGAAAAGTATCCGACTCTCCTACACTGAAGTACGTGAACACGAGCCCGACTGACCGCGACCTCGACCCCGCCCTGTTCACCGCGACGGTGACCAGCTTGGCGCACTCCTTTGGCGACAGCACTCGCCGCAAGATCTACCTCTACCTACGCGAGCACCCCGGTGCTACCGCCTCGACGCTCGCTGAGCACTGTCACGTGCACCCCAACGTGGTCCGTCACCACCTCGAGAAACTTACGGAGGGTGGATACGTCACATTCGACAACGTGCGCCGCACGACGGTGGGCCGCCCCGCCAAGGGGTATCGAGTCTCCGACGTGAACGTCTCCATGGAAGGATCCGTCCGACGGGACGCGCTGCTCGTTGCGCTGCTCGAAATGGCCCTCGAGCGACTCGGGCCATCGGCCGCGGAGACCTTGGCCCACGACGTTGGCGTCGAATACGGCCGTGGGGTGGCCATTGACCGCTCGAGTCCTGATGCCCAACCCACGATTAAGGCTGCGCTGACCTCCGTCGCGAGCCTGCTCACGGCCCACGGCTTCGCCGCACGGTTCGACAGCACGAATGACGTTTCGTCCGTGGTCTCCGACAACTGCCCCTTCGGCGTCGCCGCCCAGACGCACCCCGTGCTCTGTGCCGTGGACCGTGGCCTTATTTCGGGCATGCTCGAAGGCATGGGAGCTACCTCCGCGCACGTGACCTTAAGTTCGCGGGCCCGTGGTGACGTCGACTGTCGCGTGACGGCCTAAGACATGCCCCACGTATCCCTGCGTACCGTGCTGCGCGAGTGGTTACGCCTCGGTGCCATTGGCTTTGGCGGACCGCCGGCCCACATTGCACTCCTACGCACCTTGACCATCACGAAGTATCAGTGGATGGACGAAGCAGAGTTCGAACACGCTGTGGCGACCACGGGACTCCTGCCCGGTCCGGCCTCCACCCAGATGGCCATCTACTGCGCCTGGCGTGTTCGCGGTGTCGCTGGTGCCCTGGTTGGCGGCGTCAGTTTCATTCTGCCGGGGCTCGTCATGATTGTCGCGCTCTCGGCGGCCTTCTTTCAACACCACCCTGACGTCTTCATTCTCGGCGCTGCGATGGGAGCCGGTGCGGTGGTACCCGCCGTAGCGCTCTCCACGGCCGTCGGCATGATCACGCCGAGTTTCCGTTCCACCGCTGGCGACCGTGCCCGGCGTTGGCGTTGGCTGGCCTACGTGGGCCTCGGCACGGCCTGCGCCATCTGGGCCACGCCCTACGTCGTTCTGACGCTCATCACCTGCGGCCTGGCCGAAATCACTGCTCGTCGCGTGGGCAGTCGCGGCAGCCTGGCGGTACTGGGAGCATCCGGCGCACACGCACTGGTTCTGGGTGGCAGTGGTGCCCTGGCCTGGGTTGCTTTCAAAGTGGGCGCGCTCTCCTACGGCGGTGGCTTCGTCATCATCCCCTTGATGCAGCACGACGTGGTCTCGGTCTACCACTGGATGACGGGCACGCAGTTCCTGAACGCGGTAGCCCTGGGTCAGGTCACGCCGGGCCCCGTCGTGTTGACCACGGCCGCCGTGGGGTACGCCGCCTGTGGCGTCTGGGGCGCACTCCTCGCCACCTTGGTGGCCTTTGGCCCATCCTTCGCCTTCGTGATTGGCGGGGCCGGCTCCTTTGAGCGTGTGCGCGCCAACACCACCGCCCAGAGCTTCTTGGCGGGAGCGGGGCCGAGCGTCATTGGTGCCATCGCCGGATCGTCCGTCCCATTGGCCGCCGCGCTGGTCCACCTGTGGCAGATTCCTCTCCTCATCGCAGGCGCGACCTGGTTGCTCTGGCGCAAGTCTTCGACGGTCTACCCGCTGCTCGCCGCGGCACTCATTGGCGCCGCGCTCGCCCACGTCGTGCCGGTCTAGAGACCGAACTTTTTAAGGAACGGCGCCGCAATCGCGCGCAAGACGGCATTCGGGTGTAGCGCGAGAAAGACGCGGAACTGTTGGCGCGCGATGGCCTGACTCGAGGCAATCGAGGCTGCGGCCATGGCGTAATAGAGATGGGCAGGTGACGAACTCGGGGCCACCGAAATGGCCAGGCGTAGATCGGCCAACGCCGCATCCACCAACCTGGCGTTGTGCGCCGTACTCGCGGCGGAAAACTCCAGCCAACCGAACTGGGTCAGGGCCACGGGGTTGTGGGGCTCGTCGAGCAACACCTGGCTGTAGGCCGCGAGGGCTGCTTGGTAGTTACTCGAAGCGACGTCGCCTTGGGCTTCCGTCAACAACTGCGTGATGAGACGTTGGCCACTGACCTGGACACCGCCGGTCGCTTGCGTGCCGGCCTGGCGTAGCGAAAGGTGCAGGGCAACAAAGCCCACGGCGGACAGCGCAATACAGAGCAGTCCGATGACGAGTCGGCTCGACTTGCGACGTCGCGTGGGTCGAGGCGTGGGTGCCGACAACGCCGCCATCCGAGCCCGAAGTTCGAGGATGGCCGATTCCTCACGGGCCACAATGCGGGCGACGTCAACTTCCGAGAGGTCGCCCGCGGCGGCTTCGCGGTGGGCGTCCGCAATGGATGCTTCGCGCAGCGCAATCTCGTCACGTAGCTGTTGCTCGGTCATCGACGCTTCCGGAGACGGGCACCAATCAGCACCGCAGCGACCACGACGAGCACGGGGGCAACCCAGAGCAGGGCACCGAGACCGTTCGTCGCGGGACTCAGCAAGATGCTCGGTCCATAGCTGCGTTCAATCGTGGTCAGAATCTGACTGTCGCTGTCACCGGCTCGCACCATGGCGACAATTTCGTGCCGGACCGCCAATGAGCTGCTCTGTGTGCTCTGGGCAACGGAGAGGTCCTCACACGAGGGGCACTTCACCAGTGTTTCGAGGTGCGCCACCCGTGCCTCCCACGTGGAGGTTGCGGGGGTGCTGATGACGGCAGCGACCGCCACCACCACCACGGCACACGACCAAAGTCGAAAGGACTGCAGGATCTTCACGCGGCCACCTTGCGAACGGCGTTCGCCAATTGGGCCTGCGACGCGGGGCCAATCAAGGTGGCGGCAACAATCCCATTGGCGTTAATGACGAACGTGGTGGGTGGCGACGTCACCCCGTAGGCGAAGGCGAAGGTGCCACCCGGGTCCACCAGCGATGGATAGAGCGAGCCGTAGTAGCGGGCGAAGGCCGTGGCGTCGCCCACGGTGTCGTTAAAGACCACGCCAATCACCCTGACGTGATGGCCGCGTTCAGACCAGGCGAATGAACTGATGTTCGGGGCCTCGTCACGGCAGGGCTGGCACCACGACGCCCAGAAGTTAATGACCACCACGTTGCCACGATCCGCGCGCAGCGAGAAGTGGTGGCCATCCAACGTGGTGCCGGAGATGTTGGGGGCAGGGTGACCAAGGAGTGGACTCGGCACCGAGGTGGCCGTGACGGGTTGCCGGGTCATGAGCAACCACGAGAGACCAGCCACCACAATCAGAGCGGCCAGTGCGCCGAGTCCAATTGACCGTCTCACGCCGCCACCTCGGCTCGGTGTCGACGGCGACCAAACGTGAGCGCGGAGCCCACACCAATCATGACGCCACCGATCCAGAGCCACGACAACAACGGCTCAACGGTGATGCCCAGCACCACGGAACCGGCACGTACGCCACTCTGCACCTGGGCACCCGAGACAGCCGTGTTCTGGCCAATTGCGTCAAAGGTGATGTAGACGTCACGAATGAGGTTCGAATCAATGGCGGGGGTCCCCACCGACTGACCGGTCCGTCCGTTGAAGGTGGTGATGGCGGGCCGCAGGTGAGCACTGCCCACCGTGACGTCGAGTTGGGTCTGCTGCTCGAGCGCGTTACTCACCTTGTGAAAGCCGTAGAAGCCAATGGTCTGGCCGCCAATGACCGTTCGCTCCCCCACTCGCAAGGTGACTTCGCTGCGTGCGGTGTAGGAGGTGGAGACCACAATGCCGACGGCGAGGATGACCACGCCGAGGTGCACCACCATGCCCGCGGTCGACGGTGCTCGCCAGGCGGCCCAGGTGTCGCCGCGCTGCTTGGCGCTGGCGAACGAACCGTATAGGCTGCGCAGCGCTGCACCCGCCGCGCCGACCGCAAG
>Ga0007834_1000356_pt1 | contig 14729 bp, 15 predicted proteins | sample CryBogCBE06Nov07_FD_71233 | JGI IMG/M metagenome (GOLD analysis project Ga0007834, IMG submission 71233) | Freshwater microbial communities from Crystal Bog, Wisconsin, USA - CBE06Nov07 | ecosystem: Environmental > Aquatic > Freshwater > Lake | place: Crystal Bog, Wisconsin, USA | collected...
CATGCCTTTGCCGACACCGTGTTCGGCAAACTGCCGCGCGCGGTGGATCACACGCTCGTCCCCACTGCCGTATTCACCACGCCGGAAGCCGGTGTTGTCGGCCTGACTGAAGAGCAGGCGCTTGCCAGCCACCCGCAGCTCGACGTCTACCGCACGCGCTTTAGGCCCATTAAGGCCACGCTCTCGGGCCACCAGGGCAAGACTTTGATGAAACTGCTGGTGGACCGCCCCAGTGGGCAGGTGCTGGGCTTTCATGCCGTTGGCGAAGGAAGCGGGGAGATGGCGCAACTCGTTGCCATTGCGCTTCACATGAAAGCCACCAAGGCCGATTTCGACGCCACGCTGGCTGTGCACCCAACCGCCGCAGAGGAGCTGGTGACCATGCGCACCCCCTCAGTGCGGCACGGTATGGCTGCGGTCACCGCCGGGGAACAGGCCGGCGGATAAAATAGGCCATGGACCGCCTGCGCACCCGGACCCGCCTCACGCGCCTTGTGCTCGCGTGGTTCGTGCTGTTTGTCGGGGCCGCAGTGTTCAGTCCGCTGGTGCGACCTGCCACCGTGGACTTTATCTGCTCGGGGCACCAGATCAGGTTGGCAGAAGAGTCGCCAGACACCACCGCGCTGGCTTCCCACACCAGTCACCTGCTCGATTGCCCCGCGTGCATGCCGGACCTGATCGGCCCGCCCGAGATCAAAACAGGCATTGCCACGCCCACGACCTTTCGGGCCCGGCTTGCCTATGCAAAGCCTATCTGGATCGCAGCGCCTGCCCTGGCGAGCCTGCCTGCACGCGGGCCGCCTGCCCGCGCCTGAGCTCCCTCGTTCTGCGCCCGGGCTCCTTCGCCCGGATTGTTTGCCTTTGCGCCCCAGCGCATGCACAGGCCGACCCCGCACATCCAGATACTGAAAGATTCCATCATGAAAACCAAAAGCTTCCAAGTGCTGGCCCTGCTGGCCGCACTCCCGGCAGGCAGCGCAATGGCCTGTGCCACCTGCGGCTGTTCCCTTTCATCCGACGCTGCCATGGGCTATTCGGCGGCCACCGGCTGGTCGGTCAGCCTGCAATACGACTACATCAACCAGAGCCAGTACCGCACGGGTACGTCTTCCATCAGCCAGGCCCAGGTGGCCGCCATCAATGATGCAGGCGGTTCGCAGGAGGTCGAGAACGGCACCACCAACCACTATGTCACCCTGGGCTTAGCCTATGCGCCCGGCACGGACTGGAACTTCCGCCTATCCCTGCCCTATATCAGCCGAAGCCATTCGACTTACGGTGCTGCAACCAACCCGCTGACGTCCGACCAGATCAGCTATGCCAATGTGGCCGGTATTGGCGACCTCAAGTTCATCACGAGCTACCAGGGCTTTTTGCCCACCCACAATCTGGGAATCCAGGTGGGCGTGAAGCTCCCCACCGGCAACTATGGCGGCCCCAACGCCAGCGGAACCGGGACCGTCGGCCGCAACCCCGTTTCTTTCGGCACCACGGGCAACAGCTCGGGCCAGTTGCTGGACACCAGCCTGCAGGCCGGCAATGGCAGCACCGACCTGATCCTGGGCGCTTATTATTACCAAGCCGTGAGCCAGAATTTCGACGCCTTCGTGAATGGCCAGTTCCAGGCCTCCGTCAAGCAGCAGCTCAACCAGACGGGCGCCGACTACCGGCCCGGAAATGCCCTGAACCTCAGCTTCGGCTTGCGGTATGAGGCCAACCCGGACGTCGTCCCCCAGCTCCAGGTGAACATCACGCGCAAGAGCATGGATTCGGGCGCCCTGGCCGACACCACAAGTACGGCGGGGACAGTAGCCTACCTGAGCCCCGGCGTCACGACTGCGCTGACACCCAGCACCCATTTGTTTGCCTTCGTGCAGGTACCGGTCTCGAGCCACCTCTCGGGCTACCAGCTGTTTCCGCGCTGGACTGCCTCGCTCGGCGTGACACATGCATTCTGAGCAGCGATCCCGCTCGCTGCAACGGCGTGCCCTGCTGCGGGTTGCGCTGGGCCTTGCTGCCGGCACGGCAGCGGGCCTGGCGCAACGGCAGGCCCATGCTTCCAATTTGCGTGTCGGCCAGCCGGCTCCGCCCCTGAGCCTGCGGGCACTGGACGGGCAAACCATAGCGACCGAGGCCCTGCGCGGCCAGGTCGTGCTGGTGACATTCTGGGCCAGCTGGTGTGCGCCCTGCATCGAGGAGTTGCCCCTGCTTTCGGCCTACGCGCAGCAGCATGCGGCCCGGGGGCTTCGCGTCTTGGGCTTCAGCCTGGATAGCCCCGATGGCGCAGCAAAGATGCGCGCCATGGCCCAGCCGCTGCACTTTCCCTGCGGCTTTCTTGGCTCGCAGTATGCGGGCGGCTATGGGCGCATCTGGCGGCTGCCCGTGAGTTTCGTGATCGATCGAGCAGGCCGTCTGGCCTACGACGGCTGGAACGACGCCGGCTCTGGCTGGACAGCAGAGCGCCTGCGAAGCGTGGTGGATTCTTTGCTCATATAGGTGAAAATGGCTGAATTTCGCCATCAATCGTCATGGACCGCCTGACCATTTCACTGGACGACAAGCTCTCACAAGAAATTGATCTATGGATCAGTGAGCGCGGATATGTGAACCGCTCCGAAGCGGTCCGGGATCTTTTCCGCGCGGAACTGGAGCGCTCCCGCCAGGAAAAATACACGGCCCAACACTGCGTGGCCTGCCTGTCCTACGTTTTCAACCATGAGCGACGAGACTTGGGCGAGCGATTACTTCATTTGCAGCACCAGCACCACTACCTCACCGTCTCCAGCATGCACGTCCATCTGGATCACGCCTATTGCCTTGAAACCGTAATCCTTCAAGGGTCGGCCCGGAAGGTAAAGGCATTCGCGGACGCAGTCTTCTCAGAAACCGGCGTCCACCATGGCAAGCTCAATCTGATATGCGTGGAAGAGGACGCGCCGGGTCCTGGTCACTCCCACTCCCATCGGCATGTTAGGCCATCGGTTTAAATCGGTTCAAAACCGCATCCGCAATCCCACACGCAACTGCCGCGGCTCGCCCGGGTGAACCGTGATCCCATTGAGGTTCAAGGTGCGGGTATCGGGCGAAGTCTGGTAGTCCTGGCTGTAGGCAATGTCGTAGTACTGCCGGTTGAACAGGTTGAGTACATCGACGCTCAGGTCCAGCTGGGGCGTCAGTGCCCGCTGAAGCCTGAGATTGGTCACGATGGACTCCTGCGCGGTTTGCGCTCCGTCCTGGGTCAGTGGATAGGGCCCGATATAGCGCCAGTTGATGCCGCCTGACCACGTTCCGCTGCGCCAGGTCGCTGCAACCAGGGCGGTTTTCGCAACAGCATTGGGAATGAGGTCTCCCATCGCGCCGTTGTCATCCATCCGGGCAAAGCGCGCATGCGTCCAGGCGAGGTTTGCGTCGATCAACAGCGAGCGACTGAACGCCAGGTTGTTGTTCCATTCCAGGCCGTAGCGTCGGCTGGCGCCGTTCGGGCTGGTACTGCCATTGTCGGCATCCGCACTGTAGACCAGCTCCGAATCGCTGTTCAAACGCCAAAGCGCCAGGGAGGTCTGCAAACCCGGTATGAGTTCGGACCGCAGGCCAACTTCCGCACCATGGCTGCCGACCAGCGCCGGCACCGCCGCCGCAGGCGTTGGGCCGGAAGATCCTGCGACGGACAGGGAAGTGGGGTCGATTTTGTTGATCACCCCGCGCGCATCGTTGCTGTGAAACCCGGTACCGGCATTGATGAAGAATTCGGTCTTGTCCCAGGGGCCAAAGACGAGGGACAATTTGGGCTGTGCCTTGGCAGCATGGGCGCTGCCCTGGTTTTCCGGAACGACGGACGACACCAGGTTCATGGTGACACTATCCATCTGCAATCCAACCACGCTACGTAACCAGGCATTCCACTGGGTGCTGTTTTGAGCGTAAAGCCCCAGCATGGCCTCGCCCACCTTGTCACTGTCCACCGCAGACAGGGCAACCCGGTTTTGCGTGTTGAGCAGGCCCACGTGGATGTTGTCGTAGCGCAAATTGGCACCGATTTCAGTCGTGGATTCTCTGCCAAACAACGGGTGGTTCCACCCCCGGTTGATTTGCCCGCCCAGAACATTGCGGTCCTCCCACTGGGAGAACTGGTCCATGGTGACGGGGTTGTTTTCAAAGAATCGGAAGTCCGACCACAGCTGCAGGTGGTAGCGCTGGGCATAGGCCGACAGCCGGGTGTAGCCACTGCTGTCCATCGAATGCCATTCACTGGAGACGATGGCACGACGGGTAGTGCCTCCATCGCTCGGATCCAGCGCGCAATACCGGCACAACTGGCCGGACTCAATCAGCGAAAGCGGCACCTGGTCAGTTGAATTCCAGTGGGCCGAATAAAAACTGGCGTCAATAGACCATCCCTTGGCCCTGGATCCATCGCTCAAACGCAGCAAGGCGTTCGTCTTGTGCAGATTTTCAGGCGTCACCCAAGGCCCGTTGGTTTCTTCCAGTTCAAGGGCATAGAGCAGTGTCGGACCTAGACGCTGCATGCCAAGTCCCGCGCTGGCTGCAAATTTTTCACCATTCAGGTTGAAGGAATCGGCCAGCAAAGTACGCCGGTACCCGAACGCACCAAGGTTTACGGCAGCGATCCCGGAATCGAGGCTGCTGCGGTATTGAATGTGCGCTGATCCTGCAGAGGAAAAATCACCGTTTTCAGCAAAATAGGGCCCCTTCCGGTATCGGATCGATTGCACCAATTCGGGAATAAGGTAGTTCAGATCGGTGTAGCCCTGTCCGTGGGCATTGGTGGGCATGTTGACGGGCACGCCATCGATGAAGCTGGCGAAATCGGTTCCGTGGTCCAGGTCATATCCTCGCAGCCAGTACTGGTTGGCCTTGCCATCGCCTGAATGCTGCGTAACCACCATGCCAGGCACGGTTTCTAGAACCTCACCCGGCCGCAGCAGAGGCAGATCGGTCAGGCGCTGGCCATCCACCACGCCCTCTGAGGCGGCATTTGAGGTTCCGACGGCGTTTTCGTAATGAGATTGAACGTCCAGAGGCCGCAAGCTTGCCGTCTTTGGCTCCAGTTCTGTCAGGGGACCTGTCGGCTGGGATCTTGCGCAGGCCCAAGCCAAAGACATTGAAAGAGCGAGAAGACTGCTTCGGAATGACATGACGCCATCGTATGAAATATTTTCAAATTTTCATACTAAATGTGCCGGAGCTGGCTCACTGGCGATTTATGTGCCTTCGGGCACCTCAAGCTGCTGCTGCCCGCGCTCCACAATGCCCGGCGTCCGACCCAAATGTGTGCAACCGGCGCTCAGCCGAGTTCCCGCAAGCGTTCCACATGCGCCAGCATCGAGCGCTTGGCCACTGGCCAGAGGTGTTGCGGCGTATCGTCGTAGGCCAACGGAACCCAGGCGTCCAAGTCGCCACCCGGCAGGGCCTGCATGGCCGCCTGGACTTTGGCCTCGCGCTTGAGCCGGTGCGCTTTCAGGTAGGCAATCGCACGGGCCGCAAAACCCAACACATAGCCGTGGGCTGGTAGGATATATTCGATCCCATGCTCGGCACAGGAGGCGTGCAGCAGGTCCAGTGAATCTAGATAGGCCGTCATCCCGCCATCGGGCGGGTTGATCACGGTGGTGCTGCCGTTGAGGATGTGGTCGCCGCTGAACAGCAGCCCGTCTTCGAGCAGGACGAGGCAGACGTGGTTGGCAGCGTGGCCGGGGGTGTAAACCGCCTTGAGCGTAAAGGTTTCATCGGATTTTGGCGTGCCACCTGCCGCCAACCCTTGTGGAACCAGCGTGAGCAGCTCCTGATTTTGTATCACACCGTCCGGCACAAACTGCGAATGCTCGTGCGCCGTGGCGGCCGATGGCAGCCCCAGGATCGGCGGGGCGCTGGCGCACAGCGCCTGTAAGGGCCGGGCCGCCGGCGAATGGTCGGGGTGGGAGTGTGTGCAGACGATGGCGCGGATGTCGCCCCCCGCCGCATCGAACAGGCGCTGCACATGCGCCTGGTCCTGCGCCCCGAGGTACGGCCCGGGATCGATCACGATAAAACCCGTGGCCGCCGTGCCGATGAGATAGCTATTGGTGCCGGGCCCGGTCATCATGCCGGGGTTGCTGGCGGTCAGGCGTTGCACGCCGCGCAACAGCCGCACGGGCTTTTCATGCTGCCAGTCCAGCGTATGGACGATCTGACCATCCGGGCTGACAAGTTCCAGCTCACCAAAGGCGCTGTCGCTCTCCATGAAGCGCTCTTCCTGGCCATTGAGGAACCCTGCCCGCGGGCAGCTCGTCCACAGCGGCTGTTCGCTGGCACAGGCTGCCAGTACGGCATCGATGGAAGCAAAGGGCGCGAGTCGCTCCAGCGTGCGGATGGTCGGAAAAATCATGAAGAAGTTGCCTGCCTTGTGCCGCGCCAACGCATCGGCCGGGCGCACCCAGAGGGGCTCGAACTGCTCGGCTTCATCCGCCACAGGCACTTGCCCCGGGGGCATGCGGGCAGCCAGAAAGGCCACGTCAAAGCGCTTGGGCATGTCGCGGTCGGTGATCCAGCGCGCCAACACATAAACTGCGTCTGCAGCCAGCTGGAAGCCCAGCGCCGCGCATTGGGCATAAAAGTCGCCCATTCGGTCGAGCGCGTCCACATCGGCTTGGGTGCACCAGCTGCCGTCTGCACGGCGCGCCAGCAAAACCCCCAGTTCCTCAAAGCTCTCGCGGATGGCGGCCAGGGCCTGCGTCGCGTTTGCTCCATTCTGTGTAGCACGCAACGCTGCATTGGCAAAGGCTTGTGCATCATTTGCATCAACCCCGCCGCCCGGGAATACATACGCTCCAGGCACAAAGCTGGCTTTCATCGAGCGGCGCGTCATCAGCACTTCAAAGCCATCGGGGCCTTCGCGCAGGAGCAGGACGGTGGCTGCGGGGCGCGTGGGTACGGGTTCACGCGTAGGGTGCAGGAGTTGGTTTGTTCTTACCATCGTGGCACTGTACCCGAGGACGCACCATGACCCCACCAAACACCACCCGCCGCACCACGGCCCTGGGCCTCAGCCTTGCGCTGGCCCTGTCCGCCAGTCTGGGCATTCGCACCAGCGCCCAGGCGCAAACCGGCACCTGGCCCGGCAAGCAGCCGATCAAGCTGGTCGCCGTCTTCCCGCCAGGCGGCTCGGTGGATCAGGTGGCGCGCATCCTGTCGGTGCCGCTGGCGCAGGCCTTGAACGCCTCCGTCATTGTCGAGAACAAGGGTGGCGCGTCCGGCTCCATTGGCGCAGCCTACGTGGCTGCGGCGCCTGCCGATGGCTATACCTTCGCCGTGGTGTTCGACTCCCACGGCGTGAATCCGGCCCTAATCCCCAATCTGCCTTTCGACAGCAAGAAAGACCTCCCTCCCGTCATCCTGGTGGGCACCTCGCCAATGGTGCTGGCCACCTACGCCGCCAGCGAGTACAAGACCTTCGCCGACGTGGTGGCTGCGGCCAAGGCCAAGAAAAACGTGAGTTACGGCTCGATCGGCTCGGGTAGCCTGGGCCATGTGGCAATGACTCTGCTGGGCAAGAACGGTGGTATCGAATGGACCCACGTGCCCTACCGTGGCGGTGGCCCGCTGATGACCGACGCCGTTGCCGGCCATGTGCCCCTGTCCATCGGCTCGGTGTTCGTGACCAAGCCGCATATCGACAGCGGGCGACTGCGCCCCCTGGCTGTGACCACCAGCAAGCGCAGCCCCGACCTGCCCAATGTGCCCACCCTTGCCGAAAGCGGTTACCCGGGCTTTGAAGCGCCGGCGTGGTGGGCCGTTCTGGCACCCGCCAAGACCCCGCCGGAGATCGTCAAACGCATGAACGAGGTGATCAACGGCATCCTCAAGCAGCCCGAGATCGCGAAAAAGCTTGACGCCCAGGGCATCGACATCGTGGGCGGCACGCCCGAAGCCGCGCGCGTGTTCATCGAGCGCCAGATGGACATCTGGGCCAAGGTGGTGAAGGACAACGGGATATCGGCTGAATGAGGGCAACGGTCAAATCGCGCAAAATCGCCCAATGAACGCTCAGGAACGCCGCATTCCCCTCATTGTTGCGGCGGCGTTCTTCATGGAAACGCTGGACGCGAGCATCATCGTCACCGCTCTGCCCAGCATTGCGCGCAGCTTCGGTGAAACGACACTGGCCCTGGGCATCGGCATATCGGCCTATCTGGTGGCTGCCGCCGTCTTGGTGCCCACGGCCGGCTGGGTCAGTGAGCGCTTTGGTACGCGCAATGTGTTCGCTGCGGCGGTCGGCGTCTTCACCCTGGCCTCCTTGCTCTGCGGCCTGAGCCCCACGCTCTGGACATTCGTTGCAGCGCGGGTGCTGCAAGGCGCCGCAGCCGCGTTCATGTCGCCGGTGGGTCGCCTGGTCGTGTTGCGCGAAGCGCCACGCAACCGCATCATCGAGTCCTTGGGCATGATTGTCTGGCCCGCCCTCATCGGGCCGGTTATCGGGCCGCCCCTAGGTGGTCTGATTACCACCTATTCGTCCTGGCGCTGGATCTTTTTCATCAACCTGCCCATTGGCCTGATGGGGCTCTGGCTGGTTTTGCGCTTCATTCCTCACCACGCGCCTGAAAAGCGCCAGCGCTTTGACGTCGTGGGCTTTCTCTATACAGCCACCGCCCTGGTCGCCCTGATTGAAGGTCTTTCCCTGCTGGCCGAATCGCCCAATGCCCGACTCGGTGGCCTGGCCCTGGCCGGCGCGGGCGGCCTGCTGGCCGTGCTGGCCATGCGCCATGTGCGGGGGCACGACGCACCCCTGGTGGACTTGCAGGCCTGCAAGGAACCCTCCTTCGTGCTGAGCACCTTGACTGCCGGTTTGCTGGGCCGTGTCGCCATCAACGCCACGCCGTTCCTGTTGCCCCTGATGTTCCAGATCGGCTTTCTGGACAGCCCCTTCAAGGCCGGACTGATGCTGCTCATCTACATGGGTGGCAACCTCGGCATGAAGGTGGGCACCACGCAACTGCTGCGCCATTTCGGCTTTCGTACCGTCCTGGTGGGCAATGGGCTGCTCGGGGCCTGCGGCATTGCCGCCTGCAGTCTGCTCTCGCCAGCGTGGCCGCTGGCCGGAATTGGCCTGGTGCTGGTGTTTGCCGGCATGACACGCTCGATGCAATTCACTGCCCTCAACACCATGGCCTTTGCCGACATTCCGCAAGCGGCGCGCACGGGAGCCTCGACCATGGCCACCATGATGTTCCAGATCGCGCCGGCATTGGGCGTGGCTGTGGCCACGGTTGCCCTGTCTACCAGCCAGACCCTCAGCGGATCGCCGCACCTGACCCAGGCCGACTTCGAGGCCGCCCTGCTGGTTTGCGCTGTGCTGATGGCGGGCTCCGCCCTGTGGCTGCTGCGCCTGCCCCACGGTGCCGGCGCGCGTGCGATCAGCAATGCATGAAGCCCGACAATTTCCAACCCCCAGGAGACAAGCACATGACACTAACACGCCGTCAATGGATTGCCAGCCTGCTGGCCGCAGCCAGCCTCTGCCCCCTGCTTTCAGCCCAGGCGGCGGAACCCTGGCCCGACAAGCCCATCTCTCTGGTAGTACCCTTTGCGGCGGGCGGCACCACCGACATCCTGGGCCGGGTGATTGGCCAGAAACTCGCCGACACACTGCACCAGCCGGTGTTGATCGACAACCGCCCCGGTGCGGGTGGCAACACCGGTGCCAATTTTGTGAGCAAGGCAGCCCCGGATGGTTACACCTTTTTGCTGGCGACCATCGCGCACACCATCGCACCAGGCATCTACAAAGCATTGCCATACGATTTCATGAAAGACCTCACCCCCATCGGCATGGTCGCGCTCACGCCCAATGTGCTACTGGTCAACCCTTCGATTCCGGTCAAGACGGTCGCAGAACTGGTGAGTTACATCAAGGCGCATCCGGATAGCGTGAACTATGGATCTGCCGGCATCGGCAGCACCGAGCACCTGTCGGGAGCCCTGTTCCGCTCGATGACGGGCACCGACATCCACCATGTGCCCTACAAGGGTGGCGCGCCCATGATGGCCGACCTGATGGGCGGGCAGATCCAGATGGCGATTGAAACCAGCCCATCGGCAGCGCCCCAGGTGCGCAGCGGCAAGGTGCGGGCCCTTGCCGTTACCACCACCTCGCGCTCCAGCGCCTACCCGGATGTGCCGACGCTGAACGAGGCCGGCGTGAGGGGCTTTGACGTCACTACCTGGTTCGCCCTCATGGCGCCTGCCGGAACGCCTGCCGCAATCACCCAGCACATGACGGCAGAGTTGAACGCCGTGCTGGCCCAGCCTGCAGTGAAAAAGATTTTTGAGGAGCAAGGCGTCACCCCGGGCGACATGGCACCTGAGCAACTGGCTGCCTTCATCCGCAGCGAAACCGCCAAGTGGGTGAAGGTAGCGAAGGAAGCGGGCGCAACGGCCGAATAGGCCTGGCCCTCAAGCCCCCCTCAGAACGGCCTGCGCATGCAGCGCCAGCATCAATTCCTCATTGGTAGGGATGACCCACGCCGATACCCGGCTGCCCGCCGTACTGATGCAGGGCGCATGGACCCGGTTGGCCGCCTCGTCGATTTCGATGCCCAGCCATTGCGCCGCTTCACAGACCCGTTGGCGCACCGCTGCGCTGTGCTCGCCAATGCCGGCGGTAAACACAAGGGCATCAAGCCCGCTGAGTGATGCGGCGAGCCCGCCGAGTTCGCAATGGATGCGATGCACGAAAAGCCCGATGGCCGCAGCAGCCCGTGGGTCGCCGCTGGCCTGCAAGGTGCGCATATCCGACGAGATTTCCGAAACGCCGAGCAACCCCGACTCTTCGTAAAGCATCTTCTGGATTGCACGGGGCTCCATTTGCATGGTCTCGGCCAGAAAGATCACGACACCCGGATCGAGTGCGCCGCAACGCGTTCCCATCATCAAGCCGTCCAGTGCCGTGAATCCCATGGTCGTCGCCACACTGCGGCGCTCGCGCAATGCGCACATGCTGGCACCATTGCCCAAGTGTGCGACCACGACGCGCCCTCCGGCCATGTGGCCCAAATGGGCCTGGAGCACACGGGCAATGTATTCATAGGACAGGCCGTGGAACCCATAGCGGCGAACCCCGGCCTCGCGGATACGCCGCGGCAGAGCATAGGTCTGCTCAACCCAGGACTGCCCGGCATGGAAGGCCGTGTCAAAGCAGGCGACTTGCGGCAGCGCGGGCTCCAGTGCAGCGACGACGCGGATCGCAGCGAGATTGTGGCGTTGGTGCAGTGGCGCCAGCGGAATCAGCGCTTCCAGTTGCGTGAGCACCTCTGGAGTGACCAGGACAGGTTCCGTAAAGCGCGCACCGCCATGGACGACACGGTGGACCACGCACGCCAGGGAATGATCCGGAAGCTGATGGTCCAGCCATTCAAACAACTGCCCCAGCACTTGCTCCGTGCTTTGGGACACGACGGAGGGGTCAACCGGCAGGGCCGCACCCTGATCATTCCACGCCAGCAGGCGCGCCGAAGCGCCGATGCCATCCATTTCACCGTGGAGCAGCCTCGCTGGCTCCTGCCCGGAGTCCGCATCGCTTGAAAACACCGCGAACTTGATGCTCGACGAGCCTGAGTTGAGCACAACGATCATTTTGGCGGCCTCCATCGCACCATGCAACGCGAGGGTCCTGGGGAATGGGTTGCTCCCGGCATATAGCGCATCAAGATGGGCCAGAGCCAGCCAGAAGGCGTGCCCTCGCAGGTTTCGCTAGAACCAGCGGAAGTAATTCATCAACAACAGGCCGACCGCCAGTACCATGAAAAGGACTATGGGCATGGCCACCTTGGGAACCCGTGGAGGAGACGAGTCCAGGGGAATGTTCAGATAGGTCTGCTTGTCGATGGCTTTGGAGAATTCATAGGGCATGGCAAGTTCCTGCGTTGTTTGGCGGGCTTTGCACCCGCTGGACCCGCCTTCATGCAAGGGCTGGCATTCCGCTGAGCTACATCGGCTTGTTCAAAGTGCTTTCGCACAAAGTCACAACCGCTAGGAAGTGCAGGCTGAACCATAAGGGATTTCTTTGGAACCCTCTGTGCGCAGGCACACACTGACCGGCGCGGTCCAGTGCTGGAAATCCGCGCGCCCAATGCTGGCACTCAAGCCATGTTTGTATCCCGCAAAACATGCGTGGACGCGAGTCGCCTCAATTCGCCCAGCTGCCAGGAAAATTCCAATTCAAAAGCGCTGGGTTGCGCAACGGCAGCGGAGCCCCCATCCGCATAGACCGACGCATAGGCTGCGTAACTCGCGGCCTCGATGGCCTTGCCGCTGACTGCATTGGCCACCGCGTAACTTGCCGACACAGCGGCATGGCCGCACCCATCAATGGATCGGGAGCCCAGATGCTGGTTGGCCAACCGCACGGCTTCTTTTTGAACCCACTCCAGAGTGGCGCTGTCCACCACTCCGTCCAGGAATTGACCCAGACGACTCAGGCAGTGTGTGACCTCAGGGTCCTCAAGCAAATGTTCAACCCGCCTGGCACAAGCATATCCAAATGCGAGGCGGAGTCGTTCATTTTCTGGAGAGGCAAGGGAAATGGTTTGAGCGAATTGATCGAGCGACGGATTCATTGCATCACCTGTGTGTCTGTCGTCGGAGCTGCCAAGAGCAGAAGCTTACTCTTCCTGTGCGCAAACCAACAGACAGCCAGGGGGGTGCACGACTAAATTCGAATTCTTTTCCCGTTCCTCCGTTGAGGAAATTCCATGCAAATCCGCGTCGGCTTTGAAATGAGCTATGTCTGTCCGCAGCCCACGCCGATGATTCTGGCGCTGAGAATTCACAGTTCGCGATCGGCCGACCTCGTGCAGACCGATCAGCTCCTGACCCAGCCGTCCGTACCCGTCGAGTCCTACCGGGACTTTTTCGGCAACTGGTGCAGTCGTCTGATTGCTCCGCAGGGGGGATTCATCATCCGCTCTGACGCCTTGATCCATGACGCTGGTCTGCCCGATGTGGTTTTGCCACAACTGGAGCAAACGCCTGTTGAAAGACTTCCGGAGTCGACCCTGGTTTACCTGCTGGGCAGCCGCTATTGCGAAACCGATTTACTGTCCCAGATTGCCTGGCAGCGATTCGGCGCAGGGCACGGAGGCTGGCAGCGGGTTCAGGCCATCTGCGACTTTGTGCATGGCCACATTGAATTCGGCTACCAGCATGCGCGCCGCACACGCTCGGCGTGGGAGGCCTTTGGTGAACGTCGCGGGGTATGCCGCGACTTTGCGCACCTGGCCATCACACTGTGCCGCTGCATGAATATTCCTGCACGCTATTGCACGGGATACCTGGGCGACATCGGAGTGGCTCGCGAGCCCGGCCCCATGGATTTCGCCGGCTGGTTCGAGGCCTGGCTGGACGGCAACTGGTACACCTTCGACGCGCGCAACAATACGCCGCGTATCGGCCGCGTCCTGATTGCCCGCGGGCGCGATGCATGCGATGTGGCCTTGGCGAACACCTTCGGCCCCAACATGCTGCAGAGCTTCAGGGTCTGGACCGACGAGCTTGTTCCCGCCTGAAAATTACGCTACGGCTCGCCGTAGCAAGACCCAGTTGGGCCGCGCGAAGTGACAGGTGTAGCCGCCCGGGTGCCGCTCCAGATAATCCTGATGCTCCGGTTCGGCTTGCCAGAAGTCGCCTGCCGCCTCCACCTGGGTGACCACCCTGCCCGGCCACAGGTCCGAGGCCTCCACGTCCTGAATCGTTTCCACGGCCTCGAGCCGCTGCTCTTCGGAGGTGTAATAGATCGCTGACCGATACGACAGGCCGCGGTCGTTGCCCTGGCGGTTGGGCGTGGTCGGGTCGTGGATCTGGAAGAAGAATTCCAGCAGGCGCCGGTAGCTCATTGTGGCCGGGTCGAAAAGGATTTCAATGGCCTCGGCATGGGTGCCATGGTTGCGGTATGTCGCATTGCGGACATCGCCCCCGCTGTAACCCACCCGCGTGGATACGACCCCCGGCATTTTGCGGATCAGGTCCTGCATGCCCCAGAAGCACCCGCCTGCCAAAACAGCGCGTTCGATCGTCATGTCAAACCTCCTCGACCTGGTTGAGGTATCCGCCGTAGCCCTGGGCCTGCATGTCATCGCGATGGACAAACCGCAAGGAAGCGGAATTGATGCAGTAGCGCAGCCCGCCGCGGTCCGGCGGTCCGTCGGGGAAAACATGGCCGAGGTGGCTGCCGCCATGCGCTGAGCGGACCTCGGTGCGCACCATGCCATGGCTGGCATCGCGCAGTTCACTTACGTATGCGGGCACGATGGGCCTGGTAAAGCTCGGCCAGCCGCAACCGGACTCGAACTTGTCCGATGAGGCAAACAGCGGCTCACCGGACACCACGTCCACATAGATGCCGGGTTCGTGGTTGTGCAGGTATTCGCCTGTTCCGGGGTGCTCGGTGCCATTGCGCTGGGTGACGCGGAACTGCTCCGGTGTCAGCCCGGCAATCGCTTCCGGGGTTTTGGCGTAGGTCTTCATGGATATTGCCTTTCTGTTGTAGATCTTGCGCTTGACTGGATGACGCGGTTTTTTGTTTCCGCACCCTTGGTCGGGGCACATGGCGGAATATTACGGCTTTGCCACAAAACCTTCCGTAAGAAAAGGCCGCGTCGCACGACTGACAGATAACCAGAACAGGCACCATGAAACCACTCCATTCTGAACGGGCTTCGCGCAGCGCAAACTACGCC